>Ga0207653_10000048_pt1 | contig 90730 bp, 83 predicted proteins | sample KBSK5251metaG_FD_184341 | JGI IMG/M metagenome (GOLD analysis project Ga0207653, IMG submission 184341) | Corn, switchgrass and miscanthus rhizosphere microbial communities from Kellogg Biological Station, Michigan, USA - KBS K5-25-1 metaG... | ecosystem: Host-associated > Plants > Roots >... | reverse complement strand
TACCTCCAGCGAGCCGATCTCACTTTCCCAGCCGAGGGCACGCGCGCCTTCTATTGTAAGCGCGCGCAGCGCGTCGTCCCCGACAAGCCCCGCGGCCTCGGCTTCGGCCCACAGATCGAGATCTCCCACGCTCACGACCGAATCGGTGCCGAGTCCGACGGGGATCCCCGCCGCGCGAAACTCCGCCAGGGGCGCGCGGCCATGGCGATGCGCGGCGTTGGAACGCGGGCAGTGTGCAACCGAGGCCCCGACGCTCCGCAACAGTGTGATATCGCTGTCATCCGCTTGCACGCAGTGAATGCACAAGGTCCCACGCTGCACGACGGCACGTTGCACGAGGTAGGCGACGGGCGAGCAGCGTTGTGGCCGCACTCCGATCCCGCGCGCGCGCAGCATCTCGGCGAACGGTCCCGCGCCATCGTGGAGCAGCGCGGTCTCCTCCTTCGATTCGGCTATGTGCACTGCCACGGGCAGACGTTCCCGCCGGGCATACGCGCCGACCGCCTCGTACAGCGGCGCGCTCACGCTGTAGGGTGCGTGGGGAGAGACTCCCAGTAAGAGTTGCGAAGTTGCAAGACGGCGAAGTGGACGAACAGTGGACTCCAAATCGGCCATGCTTTCCGCGCACTGCTTGGGGTCAGGCCCGAAAACTTCCTGATACACGATCCCTCGCCCGCCGAGGTCGTGCAGCGCGCGCATCACCGCGCCGGTGCTCCCCGTTTCCGCGATGCAGGTGACGCCGCGCGCCCAGCAGTCGCGCACGCCCGCCACCGCGGCCTCGTAGAACGCGTCGGCGCTGGTCTGCTCCTTGAGCTCGCGGACGCGGCGGATCCACGTGAGGAATTCGGCCTCCTCGTGCTTTCTGCCACCACCCAGGTGGGTGAGCTCGAGGTGCGTGTGGCAGTTGACGAGGCCCGGCAGCACCTCGGCATCGGGAAAATGCAGCGACTCTGCGCCTCGAGGCTGCGGCACCTTGGCGTTCGGGCCGACCGCCGCGATCCTGCCGTTTGTATCAACAAGAACGGCGCCGTCCTGAATTGGAGGCGCCGTTACTGGCTGGACCCGGCCGGCTCGGATGCGAAGCAAGAGCTTAGGGCGTAACCCCAACACCAAACGGTGAATGGACCTGGCACACCTGCGTGGGTTCGGTGCCCGGATAGAACCATTCCCAGCGCCGCACTTCGAGCGGGCAGAACGGCGTCGCGAGGAAGCCGTTCGACCAGTCCACTTCGCGGGTGACGAGATCGTCGGGGCGCGCCCAGTCGCCCGGCGACGGGCGCCGCTCGTACACGTCGCGCATGAACTTCGTCCACGCCGGCGCGACGATGCGGCCGCCGCCCGCATTGTTCATGATGCGCCGCTGTAAGTCGTAGCCGATCCAGATGCCGGTCACGATCTCAGGAGTGAACCCGACGAACCAGGCGTCCGTGTAGTCGTCGGTCGTTCCCGTCTTGCCGGCCATCGGAATCCGCAATCCGCCTACCGCGCCCGCCGCGGTGCCGCAGCGATGCGGACCGGTGCCCGGCTGGCAGCGCATCACGTCCTTCATCATGTCGAGCATGAGCCAGTTGTGCTCGGGGTCGAGCACCTGCTCGCGCTTGACCGTCGACTGATAGAGGATGTTGCCCTGGCGATCCTCGATGCGCTGGATGCCGATCGGCTCGACGCGCGTGCCATTGTTCGCGAACGCGGTGTACGCCGCGATCAGCTCGATCGGTTTCGCCTCGCGCGCGCCGATATGAATCGACGGATAGGGCGGCAGCGGCGTCGTGATGCCGTAGCGGCGCGCTTCGCCGATCACCGTCTGCTCGCCCAGCGACATGCCGAGCTTGATCGTCGAGAGGTTGCGCGACATGTACAGCGATTGGCGCATCGGAATCATGCCGAGCGTCGTGTCGTCGTAGTCCTTCGGCTGCCACAGCGAGCTGTCGAGCTGGATGACCGGCGGATTGAGCGGTGAGTCGTCGAGCATCTCGGTGACGGGATGTCCGGCGCGGACCGCAGCGGAGTAGACGAACGGCTTGAACGTCGAGCCGGGCGGCCGCGCCGACTGTGTCACGCGATTCCATTTCGAATCACTGAAGTCGCGGCCCCCGACCATCGCCAGGATGTTGCCGGTCTTCGCGTCGAGGGCGAGCAGCGCGCCCTGCAGATACTGGGCGAACGGACCCTGATCGTCCGGGGTCGCGCGGCCCTGCTCGATGTACTGGCGGTACGATGTGCCTTCGAATTTGCCGTTCGAGTACACGCCCGATTCGATCTCGTTGAGCTGCGACTCGAGCGACTGCTCCGCCGCTTCCTGCATGTCGAGGTCGAGCGTCGTGTAGATCCGGAGCCCCTTCTCGTACAGGTCGCGGCCAAAGCGCGGCTCGAGGAAGGAGGTGCGCAGCCACTCCACGAAGTACGGCGCGACGTCGCCGTAGCTGGTACGTCGGGTCGTCAGGACGAGCGGGTAGGCCTTCCAGAACTCGGCGTCTTCCGGGCTCAGGAATCCCTGATCGCGCATCAGATTCAGCACGGCATTGCGCCGCAGCACGGCGCGATCCGGATGGGTGCGCGGGTTGTAATTCCCCGGCGCCTTGGGCAGGGCGGCGAGCGTGGCGGCCTCGGCGACGTTCAGGTCGCGGGCCGATTTGCCGAAAAACACCTGCGACGCTGCCTCGACCCCGAACACGTTCGGCCCGAGGCTGATCTGATTCAAGTACAGCTCGAGGATCGTGTCCTTGCTGAAGTTGCGCTCGAGCTCCACCGCGACCCGCGCCTCGCGCAGCTTGCGGGCGAGCTTCTTTTCCCGCCCCAGGCGCTCGGGGAAGACGTTGCGCGCTAGCTGCATCGTGATCGTGGAGAACCCTTGCGTGTAGTGCAGCGTCAGGGCGTTGGCTTTGAGCGCACCCAGGATTCGCCAGTAGTCGATGCCGTTGTGCTTGTAGAACCGTTTGTCCTCGACGGCGATGAACGCCTGGCGCACGAACACGGGGATCTGGTCGAGCGGCAGGACGGTGCGGAGCTCGATGCCGAGCTCGCTGATCAGCCGGCCGTCGGCGGCGTAGACCTTGGAGGTCTGGAGCTGCTCGTGCCGGCCGCCCCGCGGGTCGATCCGCATGATGCTGGGGCAGCGCTCTGCCGCGCACACCCGCGTCCACGAGCCGTACGCCAGGCCGCTGCCATACAGCAGGGCCAGTACGGCCGCGATGATCGCCCGCCGCCGCTGGACGGGGTCATACCACCAGCGGATGAAGACCGGGCGGCGAAGGGCGGCGGAGGGCGGCGAAGTGGGCGTCGAAAAAGCCATCTGTAATACAACCTAATGACACGGTAAATTCGCCGCCATGACAACGGCTAACGTGTTGCAAGAATTAGAGTGGCGCGGGTTCGTGCAGCAGGCGACGCCCGCCCTCGCCGCCCACTTCGCCAAAGGACCGGTCACCGCCTACTGCGGCTTCGACCCGACGGCGCCGTCGCTGCAGCTCGGCAATCTCATGCCGCTGATGCTGCTGGCCAATCTGCAACGCGGCGGCAATCGCCCCATCGTGCTGATGGGTGGCGGCACCGGCTTGATCGGCGATCCGTCCGGCAAAGCGGGCGAGCGCCCGCTGCTCTCGAAAGAGCAGATCCGCGAAAACCTGCAGCGGCAGCGCGATCAGATGGCGCGCTTTCTGGAGTTCGGCGCGGGTCCCACGGCGGCGCTGCTGCTCGACAACGCCAAGTGGCTCGGCTCACAGGGGCTGATCGACTTTTTGCGCGACGTCGGCAAGCACTTCACCGTCAACATCATGCTGCAGAAGGAATCGGTGAAGGCGCGGCTCGAGGCCGGGCTGTCGTTCACCGAATTCAGCTACATGCTGCTGCAGGCGTACGACTTCCTGCATCTGTTCCGCGAGCGGCAGTGCACGCTCCAGGTGGGCGGCAGCGATCAGTGGGGCAACATCACGGCGGGCGTCGATCTGATTCGCCGCATCGAGAACGCGGAGGCGCACGGCCTCGTCGCGCCGCTCGTCACCATGGCGTCGGGGAAGAAGTTCGGAAAGACCGAAGCGGGGGCGATCTACCTCGATCCCGCACTGACGTCGGCGTACAAGTTCTATCAGTTCTGGATCAACGTCGATGATCGCGACGTCGAGAGCTACCTGAAGCTGTTCACGCTCAAGTCCCGCGAAGAAGTCCAGGAGCTGATGGCCCAGCAGCAGGCCATGCCGGCGTCCCGCAACGCGCAGAAAGCGCTGGCCGTCGATGTAACCAAACGCGTTCACGGGGACGATGCGGATGCTGCGATGATCGCGTCCGCAATTCTCTTCGCCGATGTCGAGCCCGATCGCGTGAACCCTTCAGCGTTGGACGCGCTGGTCGACGAAATCCCCACCAAAACGCTGGCGCGCGGGGAGCTATCGCTCGTGGATGCAGTCGTTCACGCCGGTCTCGCGAAGTCCAAGGGCGAGGCCCGGCGCGCAATCGAACAGGGCGGCATCTACATCAACCTGCAGCGGGTGAATGCCGATCAGCCGATCAGCGATCGCGACTGGATTGGCGGGAAGAGCTTGCTGCTGCGAAAGGGAAAGAAGGATTACGCCCTGCTAAGGCGCGACGGCTGAGGTGGACAAGCGCGTGCGGCTGCTGCTCGAAGTCTTCGATCAGGCCTACACCGCCCCGTCGTGGCACGGCACGCCGCTCAAAGGGACGATCCGCGGCGTCACGGCGCGTCAGGCACTCTGGCGTCCTGGCTCCAAGCGACACTGCATCTGGGACCTTGTGCTCCACACCGCCTACTGGAAGTGCATGGTCCGCCGCCGGATCCTGCACGACCCCGACGTCGCATTCCCGCGCGACGGCTCAGACTGGATCGCGCTTCCCGACCGACCCGATGACGCGGCGTGGAAACGGGACCGCGCATTGCTCGACGAACAGCACCGCCTCCTGCACAACGCAATCGCCGGACTCAAACCCGCCGACCTGGGTCGCCGCGGCTGGCACTCGCGCTGGCCCATCAAGGCCGAGATCTACGGCATCGCGTCGCATGATCTGTATCACGCGGGGCAAATACAGTTGCTAAAGCGGCTACGAACACCAAGAGGCTAAGAGCATGTTCATTGGACACTATGCGCTGGGTTTCGCGGCCAAGCGAGTCGCTCCTCGAACGAGCCTCGGCACGCTCTTCGCCGCTCCGACGTTCGCTGATTTGCTGTGGCCGGTGTTCTTGCTGGTCGGGTGGGAGGAGGCGCGCGTCGTTCCGGGACCCAATCCGTTTCTCAACCTGTGGCTCGACTCCATCCCGGTCTCGCACAGCCTGTTTGCACTGATCGCGTGGGGACTACTGTTCGCCTATCTGTACCGCATGCGCACCGGCTACATACGAGGGGCGCTCGTGGTGGGGCTGCTCGTCCTGAGTCACTGGGTGCTCGACGTCGTCACACACCGGCCCGACATGCCGTTCTACCCGGGCAGTGTCACGGTCGGGCTCGGACTGTGGAACTCGGTGGCTGGAACCCTGATCGTGGAAGGGGCCATGTTCATCACGGGGCTGGTGATCTACACTCGCGCTACACGGGCGCGCGATGCGATCGGCCGCTACGGTCTCTGGGCGCTCGCGCTGGTCTTGAGCGGCTCGTACGTCGGCTCGCTATTTTCGCCGCCACCCCAGGACATGACGGCGCTCGCGATCTTTGCGATCGTGTTTGGCTGGCTGTTCGTACTGTTCGGGTGGTGGGTGGATCGGCACCGGGATGCACACACCGTGCTATCCCGTCAAATCATCTAGCACTTCGATGACCTTCTCCATCTCCTCGACGGTGTTGTAGCAGTGGGGCGAAAGCCGGATCGAGCCCTCGCGCAGGCTGCACACCACCCGCGCCCGCTTCATGCTGTGATAAGCCTCGACCGGTTTTGCCGGCGCCACGCAGAGAATCGCGGAGCGATGGCCGTTTTCGGTCGGCGATGAAATGCGCACGCCGTTCTCCTGCGCCCACTTCACGATCGGCGCGTGCGTGGCGCGAGTCACCTCGGCGATGTCCCGCACGCCAACTTCCAAGAGCAGACTCAGCGACGTCGTCATCCCGACGAAGTCCTGATACGGCAGCGTGATCATCTCGAAGCGGCGGGCATCGGCACGGAACGTCGGGTTGTACTCGGTGAGCCGCGAGAAGTCGTCCGTGCCCTCGAACGCCATCCAGCTCGTGATCGCGGGCGCGAGCGTCGGGATCAACTCCTTGCGGACGTAGACGAAGCCCGAGCCCCACGGCGACAGGAGCCACTTCTGGCCGCCGCAGGCGAGGATGTCGATCGGTGTCTCCGTGACGTCGAGCACCGAGTTGCCGATGCCCTGAATGCCGTCCACGACGAGGTATGTCCCGTTGGCGCGGCAGGCGGCGCTCAGTTTCTGCAGGTCGGCGCGGTAGCCGTTGGAGAACTGCACGAAGGACACGGCGAGCACCCGCACTTTGGGGTCGCGCAACCGCTCCAGGAGATGGTCCTCGTCCGGCCACCCCTCGGGCCGGCAGCGCGCGATCTCCACCGTGATCCCCTGATCCCGCAGCATCAGCCAGGGATAGACGTTGGCCGGGAACTCCTTGTCGGAGAGCAGCACGACATCGCCGCGCTTCAGCGGCAGCGCGCGAGCGGCGAGGTTCAAACCGAAACCGGTGTTGGTGGCGAGCGCGATTTCCGACGGGTCTGCATTGATCAATTGCGCGATTCCGAGCCGTGCGGCGGCGAGGCTGGCGAACAGCTCCCGATCGGGCAGGAGGTGCGGGGCCGTGCGTTTGGCGGTGAACTCGTCGAGCGCGCGCCGGGTGCGTTCGGGGATCGGACCGATCGACGCGTTGTTGAGATAAATCGTGTCGGCGGTCCACGGGAATTCGGCCGTGCGCAGCGCCTTGAATGTCTCGCGCAGCGCCCGCACGTGCGTCGGGTGGTATGCGATTTCCGTCATGCGACGCGTCCCATTCCGCGAACGTCCAGCGCGTCGCGCAAACCGTCCCCGAGGAGATTGAGCCCGAGGACGGTGAGGCCGATCGCGACGCCCGGTGCGATCGAGACCCACGGCGCGACGCGCAGCAGATCGCGGCCGTCGGCCACCATCGCGCCCCACGAGGGCGTGGGCGGCTGCGCGCCGAGTCCGATGAACGACAACGCCGCCTCGGCCATGATCGCGCCGCCGATGCCCAGCGTCGCCGCAACTATCACGGGGGCGATCACGTTGGGGAGCAGGTGGCGGGCGATGATGCGCGCATCCGATGCGCCGAGCGCGCGCGCGGCCTGGACGTAGTCGAGCCCGCGCGCCAGCAGCACCTGGCCGCGGACGATCCGCGCCATGCCGGCCCAACCCACGATGCCGATGACCACGAAGACGACGGGCAGGGACGGCTTCACGGCGGCGGCGATAGCGATCAGGAGCAGGAGTGAGGGAAACGCGAGCGTCACGTCGGCGACGCGCATGATCACGCCGTCCATCCAGCGGCCGTAGTAACCCGACACGAGTCCTAACGTCACGCCGAGCGCCAGCGCGATGCTCTGGCTGATCAAACCGACGGCGAGCGACAGGCGGGCGCCGTACAGCACACGGGAGAGGACATCCCGTCCCTGCACGTCACTGCCGAGGAGAAAGGCGCCGGAAGGTGGACGCAAACTTGCAGCGAGGTCGCCGCGGAATGGATCACCGGGAGCGAGCCATGGAGCGAGCAGCGCGAGCAGCGCGAGGCCCGCGACGAGTCCCAGCCCGAAGCGGGCCCAGGGATCACGGCCGAGTCGTGTCAAAAACAGTGGCGCCGCCATGGGGATGTCGACTACGTTACTCGGAACAGAACCCCCCGGGCAAGCGGATAGTGATGTGAATCGCGATACACCGTTCACCCTCGTGCTGGGCGGCGGCGGGATGAAGGGGCTCGCCCACGTGGGCGTGATCCAGGCATTCCTCGAGCGCGGCCACCGGCCGACCCGCATCATCGGGTCGAGCGTGGGCGCGCTCGTTGGCGCCGCCTGGGCAGGCGGGATGGGGATCGCCAAGCTGCGGGAGATCGCGCTCGGCCTGTCCCGCAAGGACGTCTTCGCGGTCGCCCATGCCGACATGGCGTTCAAGCGTATGCGCTCCCCCGCCCTGTTCAAGCGCGAGCCCCTCGAGCACCTCATCGCCCGCACGGTCGGCGATCTCACGTTTCAGCAGCTCGATCCGCCCGTGATCGTGAACACGGTCGACTTGAACTCCGGGATGCAGGTCTTCTGGGGCCTGCCGGGGCTCGATGACATCCGCGTCGCGGACGCGGTGTTCGCGTCGTGCGCGCTGCCGGGCTACTTCCCGCCCCACGAGATCGGCGGGCGCTTTTACGTGGACGGTGCGGTCGTGTCGAACGTCCCCTACGAAGCGGCGCGGTCGCTCGGCCCGGAGCTGATCGTCGCGGTCGACGTCTCCGCGTCCAGTGTGCTCACGGCGGACGCACAGGACGAGGGGTTCGCGGGTGTGTTCGCGCGCGCGACCGAAATCCTGATGACGACGCTGCTCGAGCAGCGTGTGCGCACGTGGACGACGCCGCCGGTCTTTTACATCCAGCCGCGCGTCGAGCACGTCACGATGTTTTCGTTCGATCACCTGCGCGAAGAAGTGGAGGAGGGCTACCGCGCGACCAGCGCAGCGCTCGATCGCGCCGCCGACTGGCCCGAGCCGGGCGATTCCGGCATCTACCCCAAGCGGCGGGTGATGGTGCGGGTGGAACGCGAGCGGTGCATCGGCTGCGGCTCGTGCCTGGTCCATGGCCCGCAGGGGATGTTCGTCCTGGACTCAGACCGGAAAGCGGTGGTGACACAGCCCGATCAAGAGTGGTCGCCGATGGACGGCGGGTACATCCGGCACTGTCCGACCTACGCGATCATCGCGCGGCCGGCGGAGCAGAAACAGGAAATGAAGAAATCGGGGTGAGTCGATATCGTCGATCAATCTCCATCAAATCCGTCGCGACTCTGTCCCAGTTGTAGTAGCTCTCCACCGCTTTTCTTCCCGCCGCACCCAGACGTTTTCTGCGTTCCGGATCTGCCAATAATCCATTGATCCCCGCCGCAACCGCCGCGGGATCGTCGGGATCGACGAGAATCCCCGTCTCGCCATCGCTCACGGCGTCCGGTACGCCCCCGGAGCGGCCACCCACGACCGCGAGGCCGCAGGCCGACGCCTCGACGAGCGAGATGCCGAACCCTTCGGCGAGTCCTTCGACGCGCCGTGACGCCCCGACGTAGAGATCGGCGGCGTTGTAGAGCGCCGGCAGCTCGTCGTCGTGGACCGGGCCGAGAAACCGCACGGCGTCGCCGAGGCCGAGCTCGCGCTGTAATTGCTCGAACAGCGGCAGCCGCTCGCCCGTCCCGACAATGGCATAGCGCGCCGTCGGATGGGCCGCACGCACCGCCGCCAGCGCGCGCATGACGGTATCGATCCCCTTGTGCCGCTCGAGGCGCGCGACGGTCAGCAGCCAGGGACCGCCGTGCAATCCGTACTTCGCGCGCACGGCGCTCGTATCGACGCCGGGACGAAAGTGCGACGGCGTCGTGCCGAGGGGCACCGTTTCGACGGGGACGACGACATCGAGGGCCGTCACGACATCCAGCGCCAGGTTCGCGGTCCAATTGCTGATCGCGACGATCACCGCCGCGTTGCCAATGATGCTCTCCGCCGTGCCGCGCTTGAAGCGACTGCGCGCGATTTTCTCTTGAATGAGCAGCAGCTCGGTTCCGTACACGATGACGCCGTAGGGAATGCCGCGCCGGGCCGCGAGCCAGCGCGCCGGATATCCGGCGGGCTTGAGCTCCGCGCACCATGTGAACCCCGGACGCCATTGTTTCGCGAGTCGCCCGGCGCGCCAGGCCCACACCCCGAGCCCCTGAATGGTGCGCAGCCGCGTGGCGCGAATGCCGACGCGATCGATGACCTGTGGAAAGCGGGCGTCACTCGCGGCGCTGCCCTCGTACGCGCCGGTCGAAACGACCAGCGTGTTGCGTGGATAGCGGAGCGCGATCTCGCCCATCGTCCGGGCGATGCCGCCGCCGTGCGGCGGAAAGTTGAACGCTAGGAGGAGACTTGTGATTCGATGTCCAGCAGGTCGCGGATCACACGGTCCCAGTTGTAGTAGGTCTCGATCGCTTTGCGGCCCGCCTGGCCGAGCCGGCGCGCGAACAGCTGATCGCTGACCAGGCGCTTCAGCGCCGTGGCGACCGCTTCGGGATCGTCGGGGTTCACGACCAGCCCCGTCTCTCCGTCGTGCACCGCCTCGGCCAGCCCGCCCGATTGTCCGGCGATCACCGGCAGCCCGCAGGCGCTCGCTTCCGCGAGCGCGACGCCGAATCCCTCGACGCGCGAGCCGTCGGCGCGGCGCGAGACCCCGACGTACGCGTTGGCGATGTTGAACACCGCGGGCAGCTCAGCCTCCGGCACGTTGCCGACGAACCGTACGTGCGCGGCGATCTTCAACTCTTCGGCGAGCCGCTGATACTCTTTGCGCTTCTTGCCGGTGCCGACGACCAGATAGTTCACGTCCACGCCGTCGCTGCGGCACTGCGCCACGGCGCGGAGCGCCATGTCGACGCCCTTATAGGCCTCGAGCCGCGCGACCGTGAGGACCCACGCGCCGCCGTTCACACCATAGCGCGTCCGCACCGCGCGCGTGTCGATCCCCGGCCGGAACTGTTCGGGATCGGTGCCGAGCGGGACGAGACGGACGGATTCCGCGAGCGGGTCGAGACCCAGCTCGCGCAACACCTTTTGCGCCTGCTCCCGCGTCCACTGGCTGTTCGCCACCACGGCGGCCGCGGAGCCGAGCAGGGCTTTCGCGGTCTTGCGCGCGAAGCGCGAGTGATGGATCGCGTGCAGCTCCTTCAGCAGGTCGCCGCCGTGGACGAAGACGCCGTATTTCGTGCCGACGCGTTCGTGCATCCATTTCGCGGGGTAGGTGCAGGGGCGGATGGAATCGCACCACGCGAAGCGGGGCTTGTGCTGGCGGGCGAGGGTCGAGACGCGGCGCGACCAGAGCAGCAGGCCGGCAATATTGCGGAGCACCTTGCTCGGCAGCGGCAGGCGGTCGATCACGGCGCCATTGAACCGCACGTCGGAATCCTGGGAGTCGCGATGCTGGCCGGTGGAGACGAGCAGCTCGCCGCGCGGATAGCGGCGCGCCACCTCGCCCATCATGCGGGCGATGCCGGTTTGCATCGGAGGAAATTCGCTGGTCAGGAGAAAGGTCTTAGCCACGCCGTTCGAGCTCCCAGAGAAAAGCATACTTGAAGAACACGGACGCCGCACTCATCCCCGCGTGAATCACGCCGAGCCTGCCGTCGAGGAAGCTGCCGTGCATGACATAGTCGCGCCAAAACCGGAACGCGGGCCGCAGCGCGAGATCGCTGAACGACGCCCGGCGCCCTTTGGCGGCGAGATCGACAGCGCTCATGCGACTGTACGCGATGACCTTCGCGAGGTGATGTCCCAGATCCTTGTAGGGCGTGTGGTCCAGCTCGTGGGTGAGCTCACCCTGTTCACGCTCCGGGATTTCCAGACCGGGATGTGCCGTCTTCCCCCCAAAGCGCCTGCTCCGCCGGAATAACCGCACGACCCAATCGCGGCCCCAGTGTCCGCGGCGCAGCAAGTGGCCGTGAAAGAAATTGCGCCGCTTCACGCGATACGCTTCGTGACGTGGCGCCACAACGACCGCCGCCAGCTCCGCCGCGAGGTCCGGTCCGATGCGCTCGTCGGCGTCGAGCGCGAACACCCATTCGTTGCTCGCGGCCTGAATGCCGGCGTTGCGCTGGGCCGCGATCCCTGGAGCGACGCCGTTCAAGACGCGCGCCCCCGCGGTGGTTGCGGCCTCCGCCGTCCCGTCCTCCGATCCTGCATCGACGACGATCACCTCGCGTGCCCAGGACAGCCCCCGCACGCATTCGGCAATCTGACTCGCTTCGTTGAGCGTCGGGATGACGACCGTGAGCGGCGCCGGTTGCGGAAGGGGCATGTTCCGAATCCTAACGAAATGCCGCCCCTGCGAGCAATCGGCGCCGCTCGATGGCTTCGCGGTACACGGCCTCGGTTCGCTCGGCGGTACGCGGGATCGTGAACTCGCCGCGGGCCAGCTCTCGTCCCGCCTGTGCGACGTGCGTCCGAAACTCGTCGTCGCGCAGCATCCGCTCGAGGGCGCGCGTCCAGGCGGCGGGGTCGAGCGGCGGCACGAGCAATCCCGTCTCACCGGGATAGATCAGCTCCGCATTGCCTCCCGCCGCCGACGCGATGACGGGGATGCCGAGGGACATTGCCTCCAGGAGCGCCTGCGACAGCCCCTCGATGCGCGACGGCAGGGCCGCGACGGTGGCAAACCGGTAGAACGCGAGCGCGCGGGCGGGCTCCGTGAAAGGCACGAACACGACGCGGTGTCTCGCGGGCACGGCCGCCTCCGCGGCTGTCAGCTCCGGGTCGGGACTGATGCCGACAAATGCGACCGTGACGGGTCGCTCGAGCGCCGGGAGCGCGTGGAGCAGGATCTGCTGATCCTTGCGGCGCGCCACGACGACGACGACCGGCCGACCCCCGTCACCGAGGGCCTGCTGCGCGATGGCGAGATCCTGCTTGGAGGGCTCCGCCTCCACGCGCGCGAGATCGATGCCGTTCGGCACGACGCGCAGGCGACTGCCGGGGTGCAAGCGCCGGCGGAGCGCGCGCGCCACCGCCGCGCTCACCGCGATCGTGCGGTCGGCGGTGAGCCCGACGGCGACCAACGCGGGCGGCAGCGTGAGTGGCATGGTACGCCGGGTGACGACGAACGGCTGTTTCAGTCTGCCGTGCCAGCGTAGCAGAGTGAGCGCGCGGCGATCGCCGGTGGCGTGACTGTTCACAACGTCTACCCGCTGCTCCGCAATCACATATTCAATAGCGTTTGCCACGCCACGCCGCGATGAAAAGTCGAGGGAGATATGCTCGAGCGGTGGACTCGCGGCGACACTTCGAGCGAGCAGCGTGCCGGCGGGGCAGCCGACGAGGACGCGATGTCCGCGCCGGGCCAGCTCGCGGCTCAAACTGAAAATCGATTGCGTGGAGCCTGCGCCCTCACCCTGATGGGTGAGCTGCAAAAGTGTAAGCCCCTCCGGCATGCTCCGAAGCTAGTTATACTGGGACCTCGATGCACGTCGTGGTCGCGTCCCATCACCGGCTCCCGGTCGAAGGCTACGGCGGACCGCAGCGCGTCGTCGTCGCCCTCGTACGCGGGCTCGCCGCGCTCGGCCATCGGGTCACGATTCTCGCGCAACCCGGCACCAAAGTCCCCGAAGCCGCGAAGATCGTCGAAGTCGCGCCGCGGCTGCTCAAGGATTCGGGCGTCGATCTCAAGAAGTTCATCCCGGACGGCGCCGACATTCTGCACGCGCATTTTCCGCTGAAGCAGGGACCGACGGGCGTGCCGTTCGTGCAGACCCTGCACGGCAACTGGAAACCCGATACGCCGCTCCCACCCAACACGATTTTTCTGTCGCGCGACCACGCGAAACGCCATGGCAGCACCATCTACGTCCACAACGGCCTCGATCCGGCTGAATACATTTTCCGCGGCCGCAAAGAGAAATGGGACCTGTTCCTCGGCAAGCTGCACAGCGACCGCGGCTACCACTGGGCTGTCGACGCCGCGAAGCGCACGGGCCGCCTGCTCATCATCGCCGGCGGATGGCGTCCCAGCTTCACAGGCTCGGTCAAGTACGTCGGCGAAGTCGACGGGAAGCGCAAAGCGGTCCTTCTCGCGCGGGCGCGGTGCCTGTGGATGCCGGCACAATGGGACGAGCCCTTCGGCTTGCCGACCATCGAAGCGCTGCTCTCGGGAACCCCCGTCGTGGGCACTCGGCGCGGCGCGCTACCAGAGATCGTCACACCAGCGGTAGGTGTGCTGCGCGACACGCTCGACGAGCTGATCCTCGCCGGTGACAAGGTCTCGACGCTCGACCCACGAGCCTGCCGGGAGCGGGCCGAGCGACAGTTCACCCACCTCGTGATGGCGGAGAACTACGTACGGATCTACCAGAACGTCCTGAACACGGGCGACCTGAAGTAGACCGGACGCTGGTCCGCGTTCTTATCGTCGCAGCGGCGCTGCGGCTGCTCGCGGCATTCTTCAGCGGCGGGTTCCTCGCCAGCGACGATCACCACGTCGTCATCGGCGCGGCGGATCAGATCGCCAGCGGCGTTGGGCTCCCGGTCACGTACGCGCGCTCTGCGCTCTTCCCCGCCGTGATCGCCGCGATCATGACCGTAGCGCGCGGGATCGGCATTCACGATCCCGGCGTCGAAATGCTGCTGGTGCGGCTCGTCCAGGCCGCGTACTCCCTGCTCGTCGTCTACTTCGTGTATCGCCTGCTCGAGCGCTCACTCGGCCGCGAGAGTGCCCTGCTGGGCGGATTGCTGGCTGCCGCGTTCTTCGCGATGCCCGTGACCGCCGTCCACCAGCTCGAGGAGTCGGTCGCTCAAGTCCCACTGCTCGCGGCGTGCTGGTGGTGGTCCCGGAGCGAAGGCTCCTGGCGGTGGGCAGCGGCGTCGGGATCGGCGCTCGGTGCCGCCCTCATCCTGCGCTTTCCTTTAATAGGGTTTGTGGCGGCGTTCGTGGTCATGGCGCTGCTGCAGCGAGTCCCGCCGCGGCACAAGGTCGCATTCGTGGGCGGCCTCGCGCTGGTCGTCGTTCTGCAAGGCTACAGCAACGTTCTCATCAATCATCAGTGGGGCTACTCGTTCATCGAGCGCCTCGGCCCCATGCTGCATCCGCAGCGGATGGCGCTCGAGGCGGAAGGGTATCCGTCCAGCCCGCCGTGGCACTACGTCCTGACGCTGCTCGCCGCGCTGATCCCTCCCGTTTCGGTCCTCCTGCTCGCGGCTGCGGTTCAAGGAGGGCGTCGATTTCCCCTCATCGGCATCGCGACATTGGTGTTCCTCGTGAGCCACAGCATCATCGCGAACAAGCAGGAGCGATTTATCCTGCCGATCTTGCCGCTGCTGTTGATCCTCGTCGTGGCAGGACTGCCGTGGCTCGCCGCGCGCATCGCGCCAGCCTATCACGGCATGTGGTGGTATTTCTGGATCGTGAATAGCGCGCTGCTGCTCGTGTTGACGTTCAGCTTTGCGAAGAAGGACCGCGTGGAGCCGCTGCTCTTTGTGTACCACCGCCATGACGCGACCGGCGTTCTGGTCGCGCAGTACAACGAGAGCTTCGGTGTGCCGGAGTACTATCTGGGAAAACCGCAGCCCGCGTTGGTGGTGGTGGAACGGGAGCAGGAGGTGCACGTCACGGGTGTGCCGATCAACTACGTGATTCTCTACAGCGACACGCCGGAGGCTGATCGCGTGTTTCTCGCGGGCGCGTTGAATCGCCATCTCACACTCCTCACGACCATCACGCCGAGTCTGGCCGATCGGCTGGCGCACGCGATCAACCCGCGCCACAACAAAGCCCACATCGCGTTCGTTTACACGACGTCGTAATTCCGGAACTCGAACATGCGGGTACCGGTCAGCCGCTCGATCCAGTCGGAGACATAGAGTCGCAGGTGCGCCGGTTTGAACCGCGCCGGCTCCAGCGCGGGCGGTGGCTCGTGCCCCTGCGCGGCGATCCAGCTTTGCGCCGCGGCCGGATGGGCGCCGCGAAACTGGCGAAGGAGTGGAATCCACTTCAGGGTGCCGCGTTTCAGCTCGCGATCGAGGCGCTCGCTCGCCCAGGGATACATCTGCTTCGTCACCTCGAGCTTCTCGCGGATCGTTTGCGCCGGGCGAGCCCACCCGTAGTGAAACATCTGGGCGCCGGTGGGACGCGCGCGGATCTTTCGAAAGTCCGGTCCCACGCGGAACCCCTGCGCGCCCTGGTAGGGCCGGATGTCCCGGCCCAGCCGGATGCAGCGGACTTCGCGGCGATACCACTGGCGATTGGTCGCCACGCGCTCGAAGCCGCCGTAAAAATGCAGGTAGTCGACGAGCATCCCTTCGACGCGCTCGTCCCGGTCCCAATCGGCGACCCGTTGTTGCAGGATCCTCGCGCCCCGCTCGTGCAGGACTTCATCGGCCTGGACGTAGATGCCCCACGCGCCCCGGCACGCGTCCATCGCGCGCTGCGTCTCCTGGGCCAGCATGTCGTCGCCTTTGCTCAGATCCCATTCGCTGTCGATGATGCGGACGCGCGCGTCACCGACGCCGGCTACGACGTCACGCGTCTCGTCGTCCGACTTGCCGACGTTGACGACGACTTCGTCACAGACCTCGAGCACCGAGGCGATCGCCGGAACGATGGGGAAGTTGAGCTGGACCGCGTTGCGGACCAGCGTGAACCCAGACAGCAAGTCAGGTCCGGAACTGCAGATTGTACAGCCGGCGATACATGCCGTCCGCCGAGAGCAGGTCGCCGTGCGACCCGCGCTCCACGATCCGCCCCTCGGCCAGGACGACGATGAAGTCGGCGTGCTGCACGGTGGCGAGCCGATGCGCGATGACGAACACCGTGCGGTGCGCCATCAAGCGCTCGATCGCTTCCTGCACCAGTCGCTCGGACTCGGTGTCGAGCGCGCTCGTCGCTTCGTCGAGAATGAGGATCGGCGGATCGCGGAGCAGCGCCCGCGCGATCGCGATGCGCTGGCGTTGTCCGCCGCTGAGCCTGGTGCCGCGCTCGCCGAGCAGCGTCTCGTACCCTTCGGGCAGCCGCATGATGAACTCATCGGCGTTCGCCGCGCGCGCCGCGGCGCGCACCTGCTCGAGCGGCACCTCTTTCAACCCGTAGGCGATGTTCGCGAGCACGGTGTCGTTCAACAGCACCGTCTCCTGCGACACGATGCCCATCAGCTTCCGCAACGAGGTACGCGTGTACTGCGTCAAGGGAACACCGTCGAGCAAAATCTCGCCGCGCGTCGGCTCGTAGAACCGCGGGAGCAGATCGACGAGGGTGGTTTTGCCCGCGCCGGAGGGGCCGACGATGGCGACGACCTGACCGCGTTTGACGTCGAGCTCGACGTCGCGCAGCACCGCCTCCGACGGCTCGTATTCGAACGACACGCCGCGAAACTCGATGCGCTCGCTGAACTCCGCCGTGGTCTCGCCCGGGCGGTCGCCTTCGGCCGCCGGCAGGTCGAGCACCTCGAAGACGCGCTCCGCCGACGCGACGGCAGTCGCCATGATCGCCGGGTAGTTCGACACCGATTTGATCGGCGACATGAGCCGCAAGCTGACGGCGAGGAAGGTGATCAGCACCGCGGGGTCGAGCGATGCGCCGGCGCCGAGTGCGAGCCGCGTGCCGACGACGAGAATCAGGACGATCATGACGCCGCCGAACACCTCGCTCACGGGGCTCGTCAGGCTGGAATAGCGCTGCGCCCGCAGCACCCGCCGGCGATAGCGCTCGGCGAGCTCCGAGAACCGGCCCAGCTCGAACGCCTCGGCGACGTAGGCGCGCACGAGCTTCGCCGACGCGATCATCTCGCCCACGTGGCTCGTCACCTCGCCGCGCTCCGCCGCGAGCTCGCGGGAGCGGCGGCGCAACCGGTTGATCATCGGCCGGATGATCAGCAGCAGCACCGGCGCCAGGAGGAGCGAGAGCAACGTGAGCTTGACCGACAGGCCGAACAGAATGGTGACGTAGACGACGATGACGACGAGGTTCTGCAACAGCGACGCGAGCGCGGCGCTCACCGCCGTCTTGACCTGATCGGTGTCGCTGATGACCCGGGCGATCGTCTGGCCGGCGCGGGTGCGCTGGAAGTAGCCCAACGGCAGGGTCTGCAGGTGCCGGAACAGGCGGACGCGCAGGTCGCGGACCACGCCTTCCTGAATCGCGACGCTGCCGATGGACGAGAGATAGGACGTGAGATTCTTGAGCAGCAGCGCGACCAGCAGGACGATCACGACATTGCGCAGCGCGATCTCGGGCGTCCCGGCCTGAAGGAACGGCCCGGCGATCTTGTTCAGCACCGTCTCGACCTGGGTCCCGCCCTGGGACGGGAGGGCCGCGTTGCCGAACAGCGTGCGCAGAAATGGAATCAGCAGGACGAACGTGAAGCCGTCGAGCACCGACGAGATCACCGTCGACGTGATGGTCGCGGCGAACAGGAGCGAGTAGGGCTTCAGCAGCGACAGCAACCGTGCGCTGCCGCCTCCTTCTTTCTGATTCATCAGCGCGAGCGGCGTGGCGTGAGCAGCGCCACGGGCAGGATCATCTCCTCGGGAGTCGCGCCGCCGTGCAGAAATGCGCCGCGATAGCGCGCCTGGTACTCACGCAGCTTGGTCGGATAGACGAAGAAGCGGTCGCCCGTGGCGAGCAACAGCCGCACGCCGAGGCCTTTCGCGGGGAGCCCGTAGCTCTTCAAGTCCTCGACCATGATGGCGGCGTCGGGATCTTCGGCGCGCAGGTCCTCGCCGAACTTGTAGCGGAGGTTGGCCGTCGCGTCCCGCTTCGCGAAGACGGTCGCCGGGGTCTCGCAGTGAATCGAGCCATGATCGGTCGTCAGGAGCACCGTGACGTTGCGGCGCTCCGCCTCTTCGAGCGCCGCCAGCACCGGCGACCGCTCGAACCACGTCTTCGTCAGGCCGCGCAGGGCATCGGCATCGCGCGCGACTTCGTAGAGGATCGCGTTTTCGGAGCGGCCGTGCGTCAGCTGGTCGATGAAGTTGAACACCAGCGCCGTGACGCCGGGCTGTGCGAGATGCGCCGGCAGCCGGCGTAGGAGGTCGGAGCCGTCGGCGGCCGTGAACAGCTTTTCGTACCGCACCGGCACCTCTTCGCCGACGAGCTCGCGCAACTGTTCGGCAAGCAGCTCCGCCTCGTGGGCATTGAGGCTTTCGTCGTCGGTCGGCGCGCCCCACCAGTCGGCATGGCGCGCCGCGATCTCCATGGGAAACAGGCCGCTGAAGATCGCGTTGCGCGAGAACGGCGTCGCGGTGGGCAGGATGCTGTAGTAATGCGACTCTTCGACGTCGAACAGCGGCGTGATCAGATCACGGAGCACTTCCCACTGATCGAGCCGCAGGCAATCGATCACGATGAAGAGCACGCGACCGGTGCGCTTCAGGGCCGGGACGAGAAACTCGGCGCCGACGTCCACCGACAGCGGCGGCCGGTCGCGCTCGGGATCGGCGAGCCAGCGCGGGTAGTGCTTGATGATGAAGGTCTGAAAATCCTTCCGCAGACTTTCCTGCAAAGCGCGCAGCGCTTCCTGCAATCCCGGCTCATCGGCCGCGGCCAGCCGCACCTCCCAGCGCGCCAGCTCGGCCACGAGCTCGCTCCATTCGCGCCAGGCGAGCGCCCCGCCGCGGCGGCCCTCGAGCTCGCGGAAGCGGGTGACGAAGTCGCGCGCGAGCCGCTGCTGGCGGATGCGGTCCCCTTCGAGCAGCCGCGTGACCACGGAGAGGATCTGGCGCGGATGGACCGGCTTGACGAGGTAATCGTCGATCTCGGTCCCGATCGCGTCCCGCAGCAGCGCGTCGTCCTCGGACTGCGTCACCATCACCACCGCCATGGCGGGATCGATGGCGCGGATCTCCGGCAGCAGGTCGAGGCCGCGCCGGCCCGGCATCTGCTCGTCGAGCAGCACGACGCTGTACGGCTGGCGGCGCAGCATCGCGAGCGCGTCGTCGCCGTGCGCCGCCTGCGTCACCGCAAACCCTTGCTCCTCGAGAAAGCGGCGATGCGCGGCAAGGCCGTCGATTTCGTCGTCAACCCAGAGAATGCTCTTCGGACGCGGCATCTTGCGTTGCAAGCTAGTCCGGCTGGCGAAGCCGGGCAACGCGCGACTACATTGGCCGCGTGTTGCGCATTCTGTGCGTCCGGTTCAGCTCCATCGGCGACGTCCTCCTCACCACTCCCCTCGTGCGCGCGCTCCACCGGCGCCATCCCGAAGCCGAGCTGTATTTCGTTACGAAAGGCGCAATGGCGCCGCTGGTCGTCGAGAATCCGCACTTGACCCGCGTGATCGAGCTGGCGCCTAACGAGCGGATCATCGATCTGGCGCGCCGGCTGCGGCCGCTCGGCGCCACCCACGGACTCGATCTGCACGGCAGCCTGCGCAGCGCGGCGTTGCGATGGCTGGTGCCGTGTCAGTGGTCGGGCTACTCGAAGCGCAAATTCGCCCGCACCACGTTGATCTCGACGAAAATCAATATCTATGGCCGGCCCGTGCCGGTGCCCGAGCGGTATTTCGAAGCGGCACGCGAGCTCGACGTCGCGCCCGACGGCGGCCCGCCCGAGTTTTTCCTGGCACCCGCCACGCGGGAGCGCATGAGCCACTGGCTCGCCGAGCGCGGTCTCGACCGCCGGCCGTTCGCGGCGCTCGCGCCCGGCGCCGCGCACGCGACCAAACGCTGGCCGCTACGGCACTGGCGAACGCTCGCGGCGGAGCTCGAAAAACTGGGCTACGGGCTCGTCGCGCTCGGCGGGCCGGGCGATCGCGAGATCGCCGCCGAATTAGGCCCCGGCGTCACGAACGCAGCGGGAGAGTTCTCGCTCCAGGAAACAGGTGCGTGCCTCGCGCGGGCCAGGGTCTTGGTCTCCGGCGACACCGGGGTGATGCACATGGCGACAGGCGTCGGCACCCGCGTGGTCGCGTTGTTCGGGCCCACGGTCGAGCCGTTTGGTTTCTTCCCCTACGCCAAAGGCGCCGAGGTGCTCGAGCGCGATCTCGGTTGCCGCCCCTGCTCGGCCATGGGTTCGGAACGCTGCCCGCTCGGCCACCACCACTGTTTGGAAGAGATCTTCCCGGATCAGGTCGCCGCCGCGGTCCAACGGTTGGTCGCATGAGCACGCCGGCGGAGGAACAGCTCGTGACCCTCATCGCGGAGTCGGCGCGGGGTCCGCGGCGTGAGGGCTTGTTCGCCTTATGGCTGGTCGTGCGGGCGGCGGAGGCCCTGCTGCCCCCGGCGCCCGTCAGCGCGAAAAACCACCGCCGCCGCTTGCAGGCGCTCGAGACACGGATCGGCAGCCTGGCGCTGCCCGCTCCCCTCAAGCGGGCGCTCGCCGCCGCCCGCCAGCACCTCGAAACCGCGACGCCCAATGCCGCCGCTCTCGTGCTCAGCCAGCTTACCGCGCCGGCCCGGGAGGTGCTGGGCGCCGAGGCTGCGGACGCCGTCACCGTTGCCGCGCGCACGGCCAGATTGCATCTATAGACCATGCCATCCCCCGCACGCCGCTTCGAAAAACGCCCCTCCCTCGACCACCTGGTCGAGCGCGTGGACGCGCAGCGTCCCGGTGAAGTTACGGGCGACACGATTCCCACCGGTTTCGGCTCGCTCGACAAGCTGGTGGGCGGCGGCTTCCGCCGGCGCGATCTCATCCTGCTCGGTGGCGATATCGGCAGCGGCAAGTCGGCGCTCGCTCTGGGAATCGCACTCCGCGTGGCGCAGCAGTCGCTCGGCGTGGCGTACCTGTCGGGAGAGATGAATGAAGAGCGGCTGATGGAGCGCGCGCTGGCCATCGAGGGCAAGGTGGCCGTCGATGAGCTGCGCGTGGCGAAGCTCACCGATCAGACGCGCGCAGGCGTCGGCGGGGCCGCGGTACGGCTGCGTGGCCTTCCGATCAGCTTCATGCCCTTATCGGAAGCGGACTTCGAGTCGGTGTTCGAGCAGCTCGATTCTGTGAAGCAGCTCGGATTGGTCGTCGTGGACTACCTGCAGCTCGTTCCGCCACCCAAGGCGCGGACGACCCAGGACGAGGACACGGCGCTCGTACTCCGCCACCTCAAGGCGCTCGCGCTGGCGCGCCAGGTGGCGCTGCTGGTCGTCGCGCAGCTGCCGGGATTTCAGACCGGCCGCGACGCGAAGCGGCCGACGCTCGACGATTACGGCGTCATGGGCGCGCCGAAGCAGCATGCCGACGTCGTCCTGTCGATCTTCCGCGAGGAGATGTACAACCCCGGCGGCGGCGTGGACGGCGCGACGGAATTGATCGTCGCCAAGAATCGCAACGGCCCGACCGGATTCGTCGACCTCTATTTTTATCGCCGGTGGATGCGATTTGAGGATATGCTGGATCCAGACAGATGACGTAACTTGAGAGATCGTTGAGACGCAGCAGACGCAGCAGACGCAACACGTAGGCGGGAGCAGATATGGCTGGTCACAGTAAATGGAAGCAAATCAAACGAAAGAAAGCGGTCACCGACCAGAAGCGCGGTGCCGTGTTTACGCGTCTCATCCGTGAAATCACGATCGCGGCCAAGGCGGGCGGCGGCGATCCGGGCGGCAACGCGCGCCTGCGCACGGCCATCGACGCCGCCAAGGCCGAGAACATGCCGGCCGACAACATCGACCGCGCGATCAAAAAGGGGACCGGCGAGCTGGAGGGCGTGACGTACGAAGAGGTCACGTACGAGGGCTACGGGCCCGGGGGCGCCGCGCTCCTCATTCAAGCCACGACGGACAACCCCAACCGCACCGTCGCCGAGATCCGTAACGTGTTCCAACGCCACGGCGCCAACCTCGCCGCTACGAACGCCGTCGCCTGGATGTTCGACCGCAAAGGTCAGATCGTGATCGACGCGAAGGCCAACGAGGACGCGACGATGGAAGCGGCGCTCGACGCCGGCGCTGATGACATGGAGAAAGAGGGCGACATCTATCTGATCACGACGCCGCCCACGCAACTCCACCTGATCGATCAGGCGCTGCGAGCCAAGAAGCTGCCGGTGCAGAGCGCCGAAATCGCGATGGTTCCGAAGAACACCGTGAAAGTCGAGGGCAGCGACGCCAAGAAGCTGCTGAACCTCATGGAAGGCCTCGAGGAAATGGACGACGTCGCGAAGGTCTTTTCCAACTTCGACATCGACGCCGAGGCGATGGCGGCGGTGACGGGATGACGTGAGGGTCTTGGGCGTCGACCCCGGCACTCAGGTCACGGGCTACGGCGTGATCGAAACGGGCAACGGCAATGGAGTTCCCGGGCTGGGCCGCCTCATCGAATGCGGTGTCTTCCGGTTCGCTCGCACCAATTCTCTGCCCCACCGGCTTGCCGAGCTCCACCACGAGATTGCTAAGCTCATCAAGCGCCTTCAGCCGTCTGTACTCGCGCTCGAGGACGCCTTCTATCATAAGAACGTTCGTACGACCCTCGTCCTCGGCCATGCCCGCGGGGTCATCCTGCTGGCCGCACAGCAAGCGGAGCTCGATATCGCCCAGTACGCGCCTGCCATGATCAAGAAGACTGTCGTTGGGGCCGGGGGGGCCCAGAAGTCGCAGGTTGGCGCAATGGTGGCTCACTTGCTCCGACTCAAGCACGCACCTAAACCGGCCGATGCCGCCGATGGTGTTGCAGCCGCACTCACCTTTATTCTGCGTTCCCCCTCTCCGGAACGGAGAGGGGGTCAGGGGGTGAGGACTTGATTGCGCATGTGCGGGGTAAGCTCGTCGCCAAGTCCGCCGACAGAGTCGTCGTCGAGACGTCCGGCGGCGTCGGCTACGAACTCGTCGTGCCGCTCGGCGTGATGGAGCGGCTGCCGCCGACCGGTGCTGAGATCACGCTGTCAACCGAGCTCGTGGTGCGCGAGGACGGCTGGGCGCTGTACGGATTCCTCGACGAATCGGAGCGCCGGTTCTTCCAGCGGATCACGAGCGTGAGCGGAGTCGGTCCCAAAATCGGGATCGCGTTGCTCTCGAGCCTGGGCGTCGAGCGGGGCGCGCGGGCGCTGCGCGAGAAAAACATCGGCGTGCTCTCATCCGTAAACGGCATCGGCCGGAAGACCGCCGAGCGGCTCGCACTGGAGTTGGGCGAAAAGGTCGAGGAGTTCACCGAGGCTCCTCCCACGCAGGTGCCCGCCGGCGCCGAGGCGGCGCTCAAGGCGCTCGAGCGGCTGGGATATGGCGTGCCGGAGGCGGATCGCGCGATTCGCCAGGCTCTCACGGGAAACGGAACGGAGGCCGAAACGGAAACCCTGGTGCGGCGGGCGCTGCAGATTCTCACGACCCGATGATCCCCGCCCCGATTCCCGCTGAAGTCACCGCGGAGTGGATCTGCACGCGGTGCGGATCGACCAATCGACGCCTGGTCCCCGCGGGCGTGACTCGCGCCGCCGATGTCTGCCTGCAGTGCCACACGGCCCACGAGATCCAGGCGGATGCCCGGCCGGTGCGATGGGTCGCGCGGGCGACGCACAAGTAATGGCGCGATCCGAAATCACGACCCCCGAAGCCCTCGAAAGCGAACGGCTCACCGACGCGGCGCTGCGCCCGTCCCGGCTCGACGAATTCGTCGGGCAGGCCAAGGTGAAGGAGTCGCTCCAGATCGCCATCGATGCGGCGAAGCAGCGCAAGGAACCGCTCGATCACGTCCTCTTCTTCGGCCCGCCGGGCCTCGGCAAGACAACGCTGGCACTGCTCATGGCGAAGGAGCTGGGCGTCAACATCCGCACCTCATCCGGCCCCGTGCTGGAGCGGCCCGGCGACCTGGTGGGCATGCTCACCGGGCTCAAGGAGGGCGACATCTTCTTTATAGATGAAGTGCACCGCCTGCGGCCCGCGCTCGAAGAGTTCCTGTATCCGGCGATGGAGGAGTTCCGAGTGGACGTGCGCATCGCCGACGGTCCGCATGCGCAGACGCTCCCGATGCAGCTCGAGCGCTTCACGCTGATCGGCGCCACCACGCGCTTCGGGCTGCTGACGCCGCCGCTGCGCGCGCGGTTCGGGCTCGTCGAGCGCCTGCACTACTATCCGCCCGACGATCTCGTACAGATCATCACCCGCTCGGCCGGGATCCTCGGCGTCGCCACGGATGCGGCCGGCGTCGCGGAGATCGCGCGCCGCAGCCGCGGCACGCCGCGCGTCGCCAACCGGCTGCTGAAACGCGTCCGCGACTATGCGCAGGTGCGCGCCGGCGGAAAGATCACCTCAGCTGTGGCCGCCGAGGCGCTGAAGCGGCTCGACGTCGATGAGTTCGGCCTCGACGACATGGATGCGCGCATTCTCAAGGCCATCATCGAGATGTTCGAGGGTGGGCCGGTGGGCGTGCAGACGGTGGCGGCGGCGGTCGGCGAGGATCCGGGGACGCTCGAGGAGGTGTACGAGCCGTTCTTGATGCAGCAGGGATTTCTGGCGCGGACGCCCAGGGGTCGCGTGGCGACGCCGGCGGCATACCGGCACTTCGGCTTTGTCCCTCCCAAATCTGCGGAGCAGGCGAGCATCTTCGACGGCTAGTGCACCTCTCCGACTTCGACTACAACCTGCCTCAGGAGCAGATCGCTCAGCACCCGCTCGCCGACCGCGCGGCGAGCCGGCTGCTCGTGCTCGACCGCGCCGCCGGGACAACGCGCCATCTGCACTTTCGCGATCTCCCCACGCTGATTCCGCCCGGCGACTTGCTCGTTATCAACACATCGCGTGTGATCCCCGCGCGACTGCTCGGCAAACGAGATGGTGGACAACCCGCAGAATTGTTGCTGGTTCGCGAGCAGCCGGACGGAACCTGGCTCGCGATGGGACATCCGGGCGGCAAGCTCAAGCCGGGCCGGCGCGTCACGTTCGGCGAAGACAGCACGGTCGAAATCGTGGAAGTATTGGGCGGCGGCCTGCGCCGGATCCGCTTTGTGGGAGCGCTCGACGCACGCGTGACACTCGCAAAGTACGGAGCGGTGCCGCTGCCGCCGTACATCAAGCGCACTCCTACGAAGTCGGATCAGGAGCGATATCAGACCGTCTATGCGACGCACGATGGCAGCGTCGCCGCTCCGACGGCCGGCCTGCATTTCACGACCGAGCTGCTCGCCCGGATTCACGAGCAACGCAGTTTCGTCACGGCGATCGACCTGCACGTCGGACCGGGGACGTTCAAGCCGGTCGATACCGAGGATCTCGATAAGCACACCATGCACCCGGAGGCGTACGAGATTTCCGAAGGCGCGGCGAACTGGGTCAATCAGAACCGCGGGAAGGTTTGGGCCGTGGGAACGACGGTGATGCGCGCGCTCGAGGCGGCTGCGGCCGCTCCAGGTGAGGTCCGCGCGGGCGTGGGCGAGACGAACCTGTTCATTCGCCCGCCCTACGAGTTCAAGGTTGTGAACCACCTCATCACGAACTTCCACCTGCCGCGTTCAACGCTGCTGATGTTGGTCTGTGCGTTCGGCGGGTATGAGCGAGTGATGGCGGCGTATCGGGAAGCGGTGCGGGACGGTTATCGGTTCTACAGTTACGGCGATGCGATGCTGATTGTGTAACTACAGTTTGCCCGCGATCCGATCGGCAAAATCCAGAACTTTCAAGGTGGACTCGCGCAGATCTTTTTCGATCATTGAGCGCACCTTGGCACCTGCCGCTGTGGTGAACGCATCCATCTTTGCTTTGAACTCCGGATCCTTCGACACCTCTTCCAGGCATTCCTTACAAACGTCTCCCGGATACGGCCAGGGCGCGCCAAAGAGGCCCTCAATCTTGGCTCGGATATCCGGAGCCGGTGCCTTGACGGTGGCTTCACGCTGCTGACAACGGGTGCACAGCATGACTAGCATTATGCCCGTGACGACCACTCAGTTTCAACCCTGATGTTCGATTTCTGGATCGACGGCCAGTCGGGCGCCGCCCGCTCGGGCTCACTGACCCTGCCGCACGGCACCGTCGAGACGCCGGTGTTCATGCCGGTCGGTACGCAGGCGACGGTGCGCACGCTCTCGCCCGCCGACCTCAAGGCCGTCGGCGCGCAGATTGTGCTCGCGAACACCTACCACCTCCACGTCCGGCCCGGCGAAGACGTGATCGCGCAGCTCGGCGGGCTCCACAAGTTCATGGCGTGGGAGCGGCCGCTGCTCACCGACTCCGGCGGCTTTCAGGTTTTTTCGCTGGAGGGCTTCCGCAAAGTCGACGAAGACGGCGTGGAGTTTCAGAGTCACGTGGACGGCGGCCGCCGCAAGCTCACGCCGGAAAAAGCGATCGAGATCCAGGCGACGCTCGGCTCCGATGTTGCGATGGCGTTCGATCACGTCATCCCCGGCGGAGCCGATGAGGCGACGGCGCGTGATGCGCTCGATCGGACCTTGCGGTGGCTCGCGCGTTGCAAGAAGCGCCACGAAGAGCTGAAGACCAGCGAGCAGACGCTTTGGCCGATTATCCAGGGCGGCACACTCCCGTCGCTGAGGACCGAGAGCCTCGACCGCGTCCTCGAAATGGGTCCCTGGACAGGCATCGCGATCGGTGGATTATCCGTCGGCGAACCGAAGGACAAGATGTACCAGACGATCGAAGTGCTCGAGGCGCGGCTGCCCGCTACACTGCCCCGTTATCTTATGGGCGTCGGGTTTCCCGCCGATCTCGTCGCGGCGGTCGAGCGCGGCGTGGACCTGTTCGACTGCGTCGCACCGACACGCGGCGGCCGCAACGGCTCGGCATTCACGCCGGAAGGCACGCTGAACATTCGCAACGCCGCCTACCGGACCGACGGCGGGCCGCTGGACCCGAGCTGTGACTGTGAGACGTGCACGACGTATTCGCGCGGCTACTTACGCCATCTGTTCGTCGCGGGCGAATTGCTGGGTCTCAGATTGCTGTCGCTGCACAATGTTCGGTATCTGATCCGCCTCGCGGCGGAAATGCGTGCCACAATCCAGCGGGGCGGCGATGCATTCGCCACATGGGCCGATGACTGGCGCCGCCGCTATCAACACACAGGAGTCGCATGACCACATCGTTGCTGCTGCTGCTCTTCGCTCCCTCAGGCCAGGGCGGCGCGGGGATGAGCGCATTCCTCATCCAGATCGCGCTGTTCATCGGGATCTTCTACTTCCTGCTGATCCGGCCGCAGCGCCGGCAGGCCGAGCAGCACAAGCAGCTGCTCGCGTCGCTGCAGCGCGGTGATCAGATCGTGACGTCGAGCGGGATCATCGGCGAAGTCGTGTTCATCAAGGACGATCAAGTCACGATCCGGAGCGGCGAAGCGAAGTTCGTGATCCTGCGCAGCGGCATCACCAGCATCACCAACCGCACCGCCGTGGAGGCGAAGCCGGCGTGACGGTTCGCACGCTGCATCTGCTGGGTTCACCGGTGCTGCGGCAAAAGTCGGCCGCGGTCCCGAAGGTGGATGACGCCGTGCGCCGGCTCGTGGACGATCTGTTCGAAACGATGCGCGCCGCCAAGGGCGTCGGTCTTGCCGCAAACCAGATCGGCGTCGCGCGGCGCGTCGCGGTCGTGGACATCGGTGAAGAGGATCCACCTCCGCTCGTCCTCATCAATCCCGTCATCATCGAGCGCGGGGACGAGGAGGAGGCAGCCGAGGAGGGATGCCTCTCGATTCCCGACATCTTCGGCGACGTCACGCGTCGCCTCCGAGTCGTGGTCGAGGCCATGGATCGGGACGGCAACACCTCGAGGGTCGAAGCGCACGGCTACAAGGCGCGCGCGATTCAGCACGAGATCGACCATCTCGACGGCATTCTGTTCCTCGATCATCTCAGCGCGGTGAAGCGCGGTCTCCTGCTGTCCAAGTGGAAAAAGTCGCGCAAGGGACAGACCGGATACTTGAAGGAGGTTACGCCGGAGCCGGCGGGTGAGCTGTAAATGCGCGTCGCGTTCTTTGGCACACCCGACTTCGCGGTGCCGTCGCTCCGCGCCCTGGTGGGAGAAGGATTCGACGTCGTCGCCGTCGTCACCCAACCCGATGCGCCGCAGGGCCGCTCCCGCTCGAAGCTGATTCCGCCTCCGGTGAAGATTGCCGCAGAAGGTGAAGATCTGGTGGTGCTCCAGCCCGAAAAGCCGACCGACCCCGCGTTTCTCGCGCAGCTGCGCGAGCTGAAACCCGATATCGGCGTCGTCGTGGCCTACGGCCACATCCTGAAGCCGGCGCTGCTCGCACTGCCGCCGCGCGGCATGGTGAACGTCCATCCGTCGCTGCTCCCGGAGCTGCGCGGCCCCGCCCCGGTCGAGTGGGCCATCGTCCGCGGCTACGAGAAGACCGGCGTCACGATCATGCAGCTCGACGCCGGGATGGACTCAGGTCCGGTCCTGCATCAGCTCCCGCATCAGATTGATCCCGATGTGACGGGCGGAGAGCTGGCGGCGCACCTCGCCGAGATGGGAGCGCAGGCGCTGATAGAGACGCTCGCCATGCTCGACCAGGGCGACCCGCCGCCGGCACCTGTGCCGCAGGACCACGCCCGCGCGACGCTGGCGCCCAAGCTCACCCGTGAGACCGCGCGGATCGATTGGACGAAAGACGCGCGTCAGGTCGGCTGCCTGATTCGGGGCCTCGATCCGCGGCCCGGCGCGTGGAGTGAGCTGAACGGTATCGAGATCAAGCTCTTCGCACCGAGAGTCGCCCCGCAACGGTCGCAACACGCCCCGGGAGGAGTGCTTTCATCCGGTGACTCGCTGGTGGTCGCGACGGGTGGCGGTACGATCGAGATCTTCGAAGTGCAGCCGGCGGGGAAAGAGCGAATGACGGCGAAAGACTGGCTGCGGGGCGCTCACCTCGGGGCCGGCGCGAAGTTCTCGTGAGACAACCGCTGCCGCGGCTGCATGCGATCACCGATGAACGCATCGCGCGGCGTGTTGATCTCGACCTGATCGCCGCAGCGCTCGCGGAGGGCGGTGGTTCTGACTTGGCGTTCCACGCTCGTGGTCGTGGGCTCACTGGTCTAGAGCATTACGAACTCGCGGGCCGTCTGGCCGTCCGGCCGCCCGGCCGACTGTTCGTAAACGACCGCCTCGATGTTGCACTCAGCGTCCCCACCGCCGGCGTCCAGCTCGGCCACGGCAGCCTCCCCGTCAGTGCCGCGCGCGCGCTGAATCCGCTGTGGTGGATCGGCGTGTCGGTGCACGATTTGGCCGAAGCCGAAGCCGCAAGACTCTCGGGGGCCGACTATCTTGTTGTAGGGCCGGTATTCGCCACCGCGTCGCACCCCGGCCGAGACCCACTCGGCCTCGCCAAACTGCAACAGATCGTCGCGGCGGCCGGTGAGCTTCCGGTGATCGCGATCGGCGGCATATCGATCGATCGGGTGCGTGACGTGCGAGGCGCCGGCGCGTACGGCGTGGCCGCGATTCGGGCGCTGTGGGACGACGCCGAACCTGCCGCGGCCGCGAGGAGGATGCGGGAGTGGATGTCGTAATCAATGGCGAGCAGAGAAACGTCACCCCGGGCGCGACGCTGCTCGAGCTGCTCAAGGAGCTCGAGCTCGATCCGCGCGCCGTGGTCGTCGAGCACAACCGCCGCATCGTGCGCAGACCCGCGCTGGGCGACGTGACGGTGAGCGAGGGCGATGCCATCGAGCTGGTGCATTTTGTTGGCGGGGGCTAAGGGGCTAAGAGGCTAAGCATGACGACTGCAGTTGAGACAATTCGGGATACTCCCCTGGAAATCGGCGGGCGCACATTCCAATCGCGCCTGATGGTCGGCACAGGCAAGTATCCCGACATGGACACGATGGTGCACGCGATCGAGGCATCGGGCGCCGAGGTCGTCACCGTCGCCGTGCGCCGCGTGAATCTCGACCGCTCCAAGGAATCGAGCGTGCTGCACTTCCTCGATCCCAACAAGATCTTCCTGCTCGCCAACACCGCCGGATGCTACACCGCCGCCGATGCGATCCGGTACGCGCGGCTCGGGCGCGAGGCAGGGTTCAACGACTTCGTGAAGCTCGAAGTGATCGGCGACGAAGAGACGCTGCTTCCCGACGTCGCGGGATTGCTCGAAGCCGCCAAGGTGCTGGTGCAGGAGGGCTTCAAGGTGCTCGCCTACACGAACGAGGATCTCGTGACGGCGCTGCGGCTCGAGGATCTCGGCTGCGCCGCCGTCATGCCGCTCGCCTCCCCGATCGGGAGCGGGCTCGGCCTGCTGAATCCATTCTCCGTTCGCACGATCAAGCGGCGGCTGCATGTGCCGGTGATCGTCGATGCGGGCGTCGGTACGGCGTCCGACGCATGCCTCACGATGGAGCAAGGCGTGGACGGGATTCTGATGAACACCGCGATCGCGTCGGCGCAGGATCCCGTCGCCATGGCGACGGCGATGCGTCTCGCCACGATCGCCGGCCGGGCGGCGTTCCTCGCCGGCCGCATGCCCCGCCGCGAAGTCGCAATGCCGTCATCCCCGACCAAGGGGATGCTGGATTAAGGAAGCAACTGCCGCGCGACGCGCGGCGCTCGAGATCCTCCGCTCGGTCAGGGCGGGAGCGCCATTTGCCGACGCGCGCGACCGCCACCTCACAGGCCTGGCCGAGCGCGACCGGCGTCTCGCATACGAGCTGTCGGCCGGCGTGCTCCGCCGCCAGCGCGAGCTCGACACCGCGCTCGAGCTCGACCGTGCCGATCCCCGTCTCCACGACGTGCTGCGCCTCGGCGCCTATCAGCTCCGCTGGTTGACGCGTGTGCCGTCGCATGCGGCGGTCTCGACGTCCGTGGAGCTTGCCAGACAGACGGTGGGCGAAGGCGTGACGGGGTACGTGAACCATGCGCTACGCAAATTGTCGGGAGCACGGCGCATGGAGCACGGAGCAGAAACAACTCACCCCGACTGGCTCGTCGCTCGCTGGAGCGCGCGCTTTGGTGTGGACGAAACAATGGACTTGGTGAGGTGGAATGATCGCCGTCCAGCTATCACACTACAGCCCGCGCGCTGGAATCTGGATAGACTTCGCCGCGAAATCCGTGAATCGGGTGTCGAGGTAACAGATGCACCATATGGCGCTGGACTGCAGTTGAGTGCTGCTCCGAGCTCCGTGCTCCCTGCTCTTAGGGATCTTCCAGGGTACTCAGCGGGCGCGTTCATCGTGCAAGACCCGGCGCATGCTCTCGTTGCGCGCTTTGCCGCGATCCCTCCAGGCGCTCAGGTGTACGACGCCTGCGCTGCGCCGGGAGGAAAGGCCGTCGCCCTCGAGGCGGCAGGCGCCCGGGTGCTTGCTGGTGATGCGCGCCACGAGCGCATCGGTCGGCTCGCCGATACCACACGGCGGGCGGGAGTGGCGATTCACTGCGTTGCCGCCAATCTTGAGGCGGCGCCGCTCAGGCCCGGCAGCGTCGACGCGGTGTTCGTCGACGCACCCTGCAGCGCGACCGGCACGATGCGGCGTCATCCCGATGCGCGTTGGCGGTTGCAGCAAGGAGTATTCGCGCGCGCGGCAGAGCGGCAAGAGCGTTTGCTCACGGCTGCGGCGGCGCTCGTGCGACCGGGTGGCCTGCTGATCTACGCGACCTGCTCGCTCGAGCCCGAGGAGAATGAACTCGTTGTGGAGAGCTTTCTGAACCGAAACCGTGAATTCACGCGGTCACCACGCCCCCTCCAGGACGCCGCTCCCGCAGAGCTGGTCACCGGAGCCGGCGACTTCCAGTCGCTGCCGCAGCGGCACGGTATCGACGGCGCGTATGCCGCGCGCCTGATCCGAAAGGAGCCGGCGTGGCGCTGATGCGCATTCCCCGCCGCACCGAGCCGCTGCCCGATTTCAAGATCGACAAACGATTCTGGAAATGGATCGGGATCGGCGTTGGGGTGGTGCTCGCGGGATACCTCACCGCGTACCTCATTCTTTTCCCCGCGCCCATCCTGCCCGGCCACCAGGAGGTGCCGCGCGTGATCGGTCTGACGGTGGCGGAAGCGCAGGCGGAGATCCAGAAGGCGAAGCTGCAGGTGACCGAGGGTGGCGCCGAGCCGCATCCGACCGCGCCGGCGGGCATCGTAGTGTGGCAGGACCCGCCGCCCGGCGTCATCGCCCCCGAAGGCACGAAGATCACGCTGGTCGCGAGCGCCGGCCCGCCCAAGATTCCGGTGCCGGACGTCTCGAACCTCGACGGCGCGCTCGCGCAGTCGCTGATCGCCGCCGCGGGGTTGGTGGTGACCCAGGTAGAGTCCGTCCAGGCGGCCGCGCCGACCGGGCTCGCGATGATGACGCGCCCGCCGGCGGGCACGGCGCTCGCGCCGGGCGCCGGCCTGACCGTGGTCATCAGTCGCGGCGCGCCGACGATCCCGATTCCTGATCTGCTCGGCATGGCGTCGGGCGATGCCCGCACCAGGCTCGAGATGGAAGGACTGCAGCTCGGCACCGTCACGCGGCGGCGGACGGCGGACGCATCGCCGGGAACCGTCGTGGCACAGAGCCCGGCGGCCGGGACGCTGGCGGCGCCGGGCACAGTCGTGGACGTCGTGGTGGCCCGGAGCCCGCAATGACGAACGGCATCCGCATCGCGCCGAGCGTTCTCTCCGCCGACCTCGCGCGGCTCGCGGAGCAAGTCGCGCAGGTGCTGGAGGCGGGTGCGGACTGGCTGCACGTCGATGTGATGGACGGCCGCTTCGTGCCGAACATCACGTTCGGCGCCAACATGATCGCGACGCTGCGCAAGCTGACCGACAAACCGATCGACGTCCACCTGATGGTGGTGGAGCCGGAGCATTACATCGAGTCGTTCGCGGCAGCCGGTGCGTCCGTCTTCACGTTTCATCCTGAGGCCACCATCCACGTGCAGCGGCAGCTCGACGCGGTGAAGAAGCGCGGAATGATGGCGGGGCTGGCACTGAATCCCGCGACACCACTCGCTCATGCGGAAGAGGTAATTCGCGATCTCGACTTACTCCTCATCATGACGGTGAACCCGGGATTCGGCGGCCAGAGTTACCTTGAGGGATCGAACGAGAAGATCCAGCGTGCCCACGCCCTACGCGCCACGCACAACGCACGGTTTTTCCTCGAGGTCGACGGTGGCATTACCAACAAGACAATCGCGGCCGCCCATCAAGCCGGTGCCGACACGTTCGTCGCCGGCAACGCGGTGTTCGCGAGCACCGACCCGGGGCGCGAAGTGCAGGAGCTGCGCCGCCGCTGCATGGTGACGGTATGACGAACCGGCAACAGTGGACCATGATCGCGGGCGTCGTGACGACGGCCGTCTTTGGGGTGGCCCTGGCCATCAAGCTGCGGCCGCAGATCGAGCTGCTGGAGATCGGATCCAGCGCGCCCGAGTTCCACGCGACCGATCTGCACACGGGCCGTCCGGCCTCGCTCGCGGACTATCGCGGCAAGGTCGTGCTGCTCAACATCTGGGCGACGTGGTGCCCGCCCTGCCGCGCCGAAATGCCCTCGATGGAGAAGCTGCACAAGAAGCTCGCCGGCACGGACTTCCGGATCGCCGCGGTGAGCGTCGACGGCGACGCGTTCTATCCGGACAAGGAGCCGACGGGCCCGGCCCAGATCCTGGGCTTTGCGAACGGCCTCGGTCTCACCTTCGACATCCTGCACGATCCCAGTGGCGCGATCCGGCAGTCGTACGACATCTTCGGCGTACCGGAGAGTTATCTGATCGATCGCAACGGCGTGATCGTGAAGCGCGTCATCGGCGCCGCCAACTGGGAGGAGCCCGTCAACGAGATTCTGATCCGCCGGCTCCTGAGCGAGCACTAGCGTGTTCCAGGGGATCCTGCGTAACTGGCCGATCAAGGGCGCCGCGCTGCTGCTGGCGCTGATGCTGTATGTCGCGGTGCAGCTGCAGCAGCCCGTCACGACGAGCTTCGACGTGACGCTCAACGTGCAGCTGCCGCGCGGGCGGGCGCTCGTGCAGAAGCCCCCCAAGGTCCGCGTCCAAATTTCGGGCAAGGGGAGCCAGATCCTGAAGCTGCGGACCCTCGCCGGCGACATCACGCGCCGCGTCCCCGACACGCTTACCGCTTCCACGTACTCGATTCACCTCGATCCCAGCGAAGTCGAGCTCGCCCTCCCCAAAGGCGCCGACGTCCGCGTGATGGAGGTGCGGCCCAGCGAGATCACCCTGGCGCTCGACAGCGTGGCCCGCAAAGAAGTCCGCATTGTCTCCCTCGTGAGCGTGACGCCTGATTCCGGCCAGGTGCTCCACGGGGGCCTCTCGATGACGCCGACGACCGTCCGGCTGGTCGGTCCCGAGAAAAGCCTGGCCGCGATCGATTCCGTGACGACGGTCCCGATGGAGATCACCAACGTCTCGGGCGAGTTCACGCGCAACGTCCCGATCGACACCATGTCGCTCGGCATCGTGCGCCTCTCGCCGAAGCAGGTGACCGTGACGGGCGACATGGGCCGCATCGCCGAGCGCTCGTTTGGCGGCATTCCGGTGGAGACGGGCGCGGGCGCGGTGACGAGCTTTATCCTGACGCCGTCGCGGGTCTCGGTCGCCGTCCGCGGCCCGGAAGAGCGCGTGCAGGCGTTGACGCGCGACTCGCTGCGGGTGGTCGCTCACATCACGGGCGCGGCGGGCGCGGGGGAAAGCTTCGCGCGGATCACCGTGATCGCGCCGCGCGGCGTCACCGCCCGCGCGATTCCCGATTCGATCACGGTGCGGCGCCGCGTCACGCCTCCCCCGCCACGCCGCCGTGGCTGACGCCGTCCTCGGCATCGAGACGTCGTGCGACGAAACCTCGGCGGCGGTACTGGTCGGCGGGGAGCTCGCGAGTCTCGTCATTCTGTCGCAGGACATTCACAAGGTGTTCGGCGGCGTCGTCCCGGAGCTGGCCAGCCGCGCGCATCTCGCCGCGCTGCCCGCGGTGGTGGATCGCGCGCTCGCGGAAGCGGGCCTCGCGCCCCGTGCGATCGACGCGGTGGCCGTCACTGCCGGCCCTGGCCTCGCCGGCGCGCTGCTCGTCGGCGTGGTGTACGCCAAATCGTTCGCCTTTGCCGGTGATCGCGCGCTGATCGGGGTGCATCATATGGAAGGGCACCTGTTCGCTCCGGCCATCGAAGACCGGGACCTCGCGCCGCCATTCGTTGCCCTGCTCGTATCGGGCGGCCACACCCTGCTGCTCGACGTCCCCGCCTGGGGCCGCTACCGGCTGCTCGGGCAGACACGCGATGACGCGGCGGGCGAAGCGTTCGACAAGGTCGCGACGCTACTTGGCCTGGGCTACCCGGGCGGCGCCGCGATCGAGAAGCTGGCGCGTGAAGGGGACCCGACGCGGTTCCATTTCCCGCGCCCGATGATCGCCGATGGGTTCGAGTTTTCGTTCTCCGGCCTGAAGACCGCTGTGCTGCACGCCGTCCGCGCGTCGGACGATCTGGATCGCGACCGGGCCCACATCGCCCGAGGCTTTCAGGATGCGGTGCTCGACGTCCTGGTCACGAAACTCGAGCGCGCCGTCCGCGCCACCGGCTACACGACAGCCGTTCTGGGCGGCGGCGTCGCCTGCAGCCGCGCGCTGTCGGCGCGCGCGGCGGAGCGGCTGGCCAATGTCGCCCGCGTCGCCGTCGCGAGCCCGCGCCTCAACGCCGACAACGCCGCCATGATCGCACGCGCCGGCTGGCACCGGCTGCGCCTCGGCGAGCGCAGCGACTGGACGCTGGATGCGCGCGCAGATCTTCCTTTGCCTGGACTCGAGATGACCGACACCACGCACGACGCACGACGCACGGCCCTATCATGACAGTTTATCCGTTCGCCATACATCTGGGTCCCCTGGAGCTCACGGGCTACGGGCTGATGATGATGGTCGCGTTTTTGATGGCGGGGTGGGCGATTCAGCTCGACCTGCGCGCGCGCGGGCTCGACGAAGACTACGCCGCCGACATCGTCATCGCCGGTGTCATCGGTGGCCTGCTCGGCGCCAAACTGTGGTACGTCGCCCTGACCGGCGACCTCGACATGCTGTTTCGCCGTGGCGGGTTCGTGTGGTACGGCGGCTTCATCGGGGCAACGGTCGCCATTCTCGTGAACAGCTGGCGCCGCCGCGTGCCCTCGCGGTTCACGGCCGAGATCTGCGCCGCGCCGCTCGCGCTCGGCTACGCGCTCGGCCGCGTCGGCTGCTTTCTCGTGAACGACGACTACGGGATACCCAGCAGCCTGCCGTGGGCGATGAAATTCCCCAAGGGCCTGCCGGCCACGACGGTCGCGAACCTGCAGGCGATGGGCGTTCACTTCCCACCGGCCACCGATCCGAATCTCGTGATGGCCGTGCATCCGACGCAGATCTACGAAACGATCGCGATGCTGTTGGTCTTCTGGTGGCTGTGGCGGCGCCGCGACCACGGCCACGCGATCGGCTGGCTGTTCGCATGGTACCTCGTGTTCGCGGGGGCGGAGCGGTTTCTCGTCGAGCTGGTGCGCGCGAAAGACGACCGGCTGTTGGGGCCGTTTACCCTGGCCCAGGCGACCAGCGTGACTCTGGTGCTGGTGGGTACGGCGCTGCTCGTGAAGTGGCGGGAGCCGGCTGGGCCGCAGCCGCTGCCCGAGTCACTCCGACCGAAGGAGGTCGCGCTCCGCGGGAGTGCGTGAGGGTTTCTGCCGCATCGCCCACACCGCGGCCACAATGGCGAGCGCGAGCAGGAGCCCCTGCGCGAGCAGCGATTCGACGGTGGGGTAGATGCCGACGACGGGAATGCGCGGCGCGCCCTCGATCACCGTCAGCGAGATGACCTGCGCCTCCTGCAGCTCCGCGATGCCCTTGCCCGCGAACACGAACGCCATGTAGTACAGCATCACGCCGGTGACCGCAAAGAATGGCTTCATCGCCACCCGCAGCCCCAGCTGATTGATGAGCAAATAGACCGCGACCAGCCCCACTCCGCCGGCTGCGATCCCGAGCACCACCGGCACGCCGCTCGCTCCCGCCGACGTGAACAGCGCCTTGTAGAACAGGATCGTCTCGAATCCCTCGCGATACACGGCCAGGAATGCCACAGCGCTCAAGGCAACGCCCGACCCCGACGACAGCGCGCTCTGCATCTTGCCGTGCACGAACGCCGTCCACTTCGCGGCTTCGATCTTGGACAGCAGCCAGTAGCTCACGTAAAAGAGGACCGCTGCGGCGAGCAGCATTGTGCCGCCCTCGATGGCCTCCCGCCCCCCCGGGGTCACTTCGAGCAAGAGCTCGACCAGGACCCACGTCAGGAGGCTCGCGGCAACCGCGAGCCAGGCGCCGCGCGCCACATCGCGCCGCCGCTCGGGCGCACCGGCTTTGGCCAGGAACGTCATCAACGCGGCGACGATCAGAATCGCCTCGAACCCCTCGCGCACCAGCAGGAAGAACGACGCGACGAACAGGTTCATCCCCGACGGACGATCCGCCACCACGCGCTCGGCGCGCTCGAGCCCCGCCAGCAACCGTTCGCGAATCGTGTTGCGCTCCGCCGCGTCGGCTTTGACCGTGCGGGTGCGCAGCCAGGCGAAATTCCCCTCCAGCTCGCTCGCGAGCCCCGGGTTCTTCGCGCGGATCGACGTCTCCACCTGTTCGAAGGTCATGTACGCGTCGACCGCGATCTTGTCCGACCGCTTCGCCAGCGCGGAGTCGATTTGATGGCGCACAGCGGCAAAAATCGCGGCCGTCGCCGATCCGCCGTACTGCATCGCCGCGACGTATGACGCGACCGCCCAGCGATCCTCGGCGGGTACGTCCTCGGCAAACTCCGGCATCGCGGTACCGGGAGTCCCGATGGCGATCCTGCGGTAAATATCGAGCAGCGACTTGTCACCCATGACCGCATGGTCCGCAAGGTTGGCAGGCGGCGGTCCTTTGAGCGACTTCGCCTTGGGTCCGTCGCCCCGTCCCGTTTCTCCGTGACAGGCCACGCAGCGCTCATGGAAGACGACAGCTCCGCGCGCGAGTGACGGTGGATTGGCCGGCAAAGGCTCGACGACTGTGGGTCCGCCGGCGGCAGCGCTGATGCGAGCGACCAGGCTGTCGGTCACGCGACTGACCAGGTCGGGAGGGGCAAGCGAGTCCAGCAACTGGGCGAGGCGCGCCAGAGTCCGTTCGGAGCTCGCTCGGGCGGCTAGCGGCAACCCTGACACATCGAAGCGGGCCTGCTCAAGGAACAGCTTGGCCTCGTCGACTTCCTCGGGCTGTGTGATCTGACCACCGGCGGGGACGACGCCGAGGGCGTATTCCTTGGCTGCCAGGGAGGCAGCGGCTACCACCCGCCGCGACAGGGCTAGAGAGTCAGTCGCCTGCCCCGCGAGTGGCTGTGCAAGGCAGGCGGCAGCGATCAGAGCTGGAGCAAAAAACCGCACGGGCAATAGTAGAGTAATCTTGTCGGAATTTCAATCCGTTGATAGCACTGCGATTGCAACGGCGGCCTCGTGCGTGTGCGAGAGGGACAGCAACACCTTTTTCACCTGCAACTCCCTGGCGCGGCTGGCGGCCAGCCCGGTCAGCACCACATCGGGACGCCCGTCAGACGCCCGGGTGACCTCGATGTCACGCCATCCGATTCCGCGGGCGGCGTCACTCCCCTGCAGCGCTTTGTACACCGCCTCTTTTGCCGCCAGGCGGACGGCGACGTGCTCGGCCGGGTCGGGGCGCGACCGGCAATACTCGGCCTCGGACGGCGTGAGCAGCCGGTCGAACACATGCGCGCCCTTGTCGGCGAGCATCGCGCGCGCGCGCGACACTTCGACCAGGTCCACGCCGACGCCGATCGCGCTCATGGAGCCGCGCGCGCGACGAAGAGCCGTCGTCGATAGCGCTGGCCATCCACGTCCACAACGATGATGTATGCGCCGTTGGCCACTCGCCGCGCTCCGTGAATTGTGAGGTCCCAAACATATTCGTTATTGGGCGCGGTAACCGTGACTTGATGCAGCCGCTCGCCGGTAAAGCTGAAGATGGAGAGGCGCGCGTCGCCGGTACCGGCAGGCCAGGAAACGACCACCTGATTGCCCCGCACCGGGTTTTCCGAGACCTCGGCGCCGGCCGCCGCGGCGAGCTGGACGAACGCTGGGCTGGCATCCGTCGCGAAGCCCACGGCATCCACCCACCATGCGAACTGCTCGGCGACGAACCGGACGCGCGCGCCGCGGCGGTCGGCGGCCTGCGGCAGATCGACCCGCAGCGGATACCAGCTTGGCCCGTCGCCAATGATCATGGCGACGGTGCTCCACGTTGCGCCCGAGTCGCCGGAGAACTGAATGATGCCGCGCTGCGCCGGCGTGAAGGTCGAACCGGAATGGCGCGTCCAGAGCTGTAGCCAGATGCCGGTTCGGCCGTGCAGGTCGACGATCGGGGACGTCAGCGTGTCGGAGCCCGCGGTGGCCCACGAGTAGCTGCCACCCACGCGCACCGTGTCCTGATGCCAGCCGCCCTGCCAACCCGCATCGAGCGGCTCGGCGCCGGCGAGTGAGAGGAGCTCCGCGGTGACCGCGGTTCCCTCCGCTCGTAATGCGCGCACGCCATCGAGCCGCAGGTCCGTACGCCAGACGGTGCGGAGCGTGCCGCGGCGCAAAGAGTCGGTCTGCGAGCTGCGGGTCGTGAGCGCACCGGCTGACGTACGCAGGGTCAGGAGCGGCCGCGGCTCCCCCGTGTCCAGGCTCAGCCAGGAATCGGGCCACAGCGACTCGAACCGCGGCGGCGCGGGCACGGCTCCCGTGACGCCGGGCGCATGTGCGAGATCGCTGGATGCGGAGATCAGCGCGCGCGCGAATGGCAGGTTGTCACGAAACACGCGCTCGACGAGCACGCTGTCGTCCGGAAACTCGAAACCGTAGTAGTCGCCGTTCACGCAGCAACCGCTCGTCAACTCCGTCGTAAACGCAATCGTGCCGTACGTGCGGTAGGCCCAGTCGGTGTACTCGCCGTTCGTCGTGTAGAGATTCCAGCCGGGGCCCGGATGATAGTGGTCGAGCGACGAGCCGGGCACGCTGTCGGCCACGGCGGGCACCAGATCGGTGCCGGCCAGCGCTTGAAAGCGCGGCAGATCGGGCGCCAGCTGACCGGCGCGAAATCCCCAGGGGTAGAGGACGAGGCCGCTGTAACTGTGATATGAGATTGAGACCACCGGCGGATGCAAGGCATGGAACGCCATCACCGCTTGGGTCTCGAGCTCCGAAGCAGGCGTCGCCCCCCGATATGTCTCCGCGATCTCGTTCCCGCTGGACCCGGCGTCATCGACGCCCCAGAAGGCGGGGTAATTCCGGTTCGGATCCACGCCGTAGGTGCCGCCGGCATTGGGGCGGCGATTCTTCCGCCACAGTCGGTCTGTCGTGAAGGTGTACTGGTAACCGTCCGGGTTCTCGACCGGAATCACCCAGACGTCGTGCGCGTTGATTGCTGCTCCCCCGGAATCCGCCAGCCAGCGAATCAACTTCATCGCGACGGCAGTCGAGATCCATTCGCGCGCGTGATGGGTGCCGAGAAACAGTACGTTGGGCCGAGTGGGCGAATCGTCCGGAGGGCCGATCTTCACGGCGAGAATCGGCCGGCCTTCGTATGTCGCGCCGACCGAATCGACATGGATCAATGTGTTCGCAGCGGCCCAGGCGGTCAGTGTGGCGCGAATGCCGTTGCCCGGATTGTCGAATGAGTGGAACGCGTGGAAGGTGTCGGCGGTCGCTCCCGTCGTCACGCGCGCTACGCCGAGCGCCTGGGTCCTGAAGTCGTGCGCCGCGAGCTGTGCTTCCGTCTGCGGAGACACGACGATCACGGCGCGCTGAATGCCATCGATCAGCCGGACGTCCGCGATTTCGAAGCCGAGTCGCGCGAGCGAATCGAGACTCGCGCGGCCGGAGATCGGCACCGCCACGACGCGAAGTTGAGCGAGGACCGGGGTGGCCGCTCCCCCCCCGGTCAGCAGCAGAGCTAGAAGCCCAGCTGTGCCGCGAGCCATGCAGGGGCCGGCACATAGCCGCTGAGAATCAAGCCAAGCCACACGAGCGAGACGCCAATCGGGAGCCAAAGCAGAATCACGGGTACGAGCGAGGGCCGCCAGGTGGCGAGCGCGTCGAGCTCCGGCGTCCAGCGCTCGCGCTCCGCGTCGACCTCCGCTTCGAGCGCGAGCCAGGCGGCTTCCAGCCGTCGCGCGACGGTGCGGAGCGCCTCCTGCCACAGCTGGTGGGCATCCTTCTCGAGCACCGAGGCGTCGCCGGCGCGCGCCGCGGCGGCTTCGAGATCGTCGAGCGCGGCGACAAACGTGCCGCCGCCCGTCCCAAGCCGCGCCACGATGGCGCGCTTCTCGGCGTTGGACAGCAGATGGCGGCGCATCCGGCGGCGCGGCATGCGCACCTGGCGAGCGGTGCGCGCGATCTCGGCATCGAGCGCTTCGGCCACCCGCGCGCCCGCCCGCCGGACCGCGTGGTCCCAGGCAACAGCCCAGGCGCGGCGGCCCGTGACCTCGAGCACACGCGCGCGCGCCTGGGCATCGCCTTCACGCGCCGCCGCGACCCGCCCCTCCCCGCCGAGCTCGAGGACACGCGTCGCAAGCTCTTCACGGATGTCGTCGACCGGCACCCACGGATCGAACAGGCGGCGCGGGACGATGATGCGGCCGAGCGACGGCGCCAGCTCGGGCACGCGCAATGGCATCAGCAGCTTGAGCGGCTGGTTCATTCCGGTTGCACGCGGCAAACGCGCGCGATGCGGCCTGTCCGTTGTTCGTACGCTTCCGTGAAATACGGCAGCGATTCGGGAAGAAATGACTCGCGCGGCAATCCCGTCGCCGCGATGGCCCGCTCGATCTCCTGCGGCGGTCCTTCGACCTCGAGCAGCACGTCCATTGCCGGATACCATTCCAGGCGCAGCGTCGCCTCGCCCAGGCGGTACTGCTCCACGGCGCGATCGACCCGGAGCACGATTCTGTAGCCGAGGTGCCGGAGCACGACGAGCACCGCACGCGGATCGTCGACGCGCGACTCCCATTCCTCGCGGTGCCGGTAGCCGTCGCGCTTTCCGACCGGCCCCTTCCAGCCGACCACGCCCCATTCCTGCGACCGATCGGCCGGGTGGTAGACGCGCAGTCGCACGACTTCGTCGCGGTTGCGCAGCCGCTCCTTCCGATCGAAGCGGCGGTCGAGCATCGCGCCGCGATACACGAGCTCGGCGCCGGCGGCGATCAACGCCTGCCGCAGCGCGTCCGGGTCGTCCACCCGGGCCTTGAGCTCGAGCTCATCGCGAACCGCGGTCACGAGAACAGGGCGTGGAGCACCGCTTGGGTGTCGCCGAGATCCGCGAACACGTGGGTGGCGCCGGCGGCGCGGAGCGCGGGCACGTCGTAGAACCCCGTCGCGACACCAACCGACCGCGCGCCCATCGGCTTGCAGCAGTTGACGTCATCAGGCGTGTCGCCGACGATGACGATCTCTGCGCCGCTGAAGCGACGTCCCGTGCGCTGCTCGGCGCGGCGCGCGGCGACCGCGGGAAGATCGGGACGGTGATGTGAATCGGAGCCGAACGCGCCGACCGTGAAACGGTCGGGATCGAGACCGGCCGACCGCAGCTTCAGCGCCGCGCCATGCTGGACGTTGCCGGTGAGGAGACCGACGAGCGCGCGGCCGTCCGCTTCGTACGGCTCGAGGGCGCTCAGCAGCTCGTTGATGCCTGGATAGACCTTTGTCGTCTGGCTGGGCTTCTCGAGCTCGACCGTGAGCAATTCGACGTAGCGCCGGCACACCGCCGTCACCCGATCCTCCGAGCGCGCGTCCGGATGTCCGGCGAGCTCCAGCAGCTCGCGCACGATCTGGGGATCGGTCTTGCCGTCGAAGCGGTAGCCATCGATCGGCCCGGCCGTGCCCATCTCGTCGAGGAGGGCGCGGTGGATCGCGCGACGCCCGGCCCCGGCGGTCCAGAGCAGCGTGCCGTCGATGTCGAATAAGATCAAACGCATGGAGAGAAAATAGGCGGTTAGACGGCTAGCGGGTTAGCCAATCGCTAACGGTCTAACCGTCTAACACCAACCAGGTTTTCCCGCAGCCTCACCATGCGCGGCTCGTCACCAAACAAGTGGTCACCCCCCACGCCGCCCCGGGACAGCGCCGAATGCACGATGCGCCCTGCACCGGCCCACAGCGCGACGTGCGAGACGCGGCCTCGTTCCGCAAAGAACAGCAGGTCTCCCGCCTCGTACCCGGCGCCATCCGCCGCCATCGCGACCTCCCGCCCTTCCCCAAACTGCTGGTCGCTGTCGCGCGGCAGCTTGATCTCGCGCGCGGCGTACACGGCCTGGACCAACGCGGAGCAGTCGATGCCCCACTCGGTGCGACCGCCCCAGAGATAGGGTGCGCCGGCGTACCACTTCTGCGCCAGCTCGGGCAGCGCCAGATGCCGCGCTTCGACCCTCAACTCCTGCGCGCGCCGGACATTTCCAGCGGCCACCGCGCCGCGCTGGCCGTCTGCCAACTCCACGACGCCGCGACGCAACGCTACGCGCGCGCCGGTCGGCAGCCGGCGGTGACCGTCGGTCGTCAGGATGTCGGCGCTGAGCGAGCGGGCCGTGGCTCGCTCCTTCCAGTCGTCGGCCCAATCCGCCGGGCCGGTCGCGACGTATCCCGCGGGGATCCAGGCGACGTAGCCGTCGGGCGCGCGGACCCGCAGCCAGTCGTCCCGCCATTCCAGCACGTCGAGCACTTCGCCGTGCAGTACCTCACTCACGCGCGCCGCCGAGATCTTCAGTTCGCTGTGCAATGGCGCGAGTGCCGCGGTCACGATCGCGGCGGGATCGCCGGCGCCACTGGGGATCAGCTCGACTTTGTCGACCAACTCTTGATCGCTGGCGAGGCGTCGCAGCGCATCCCGCGCATCGCGGCTCGAGGTGATGCCGGCGATGCCTTTCGGCAGCAGCGACACCTCGAACACGCCGAGGCGCCCGTCGGGCACCCATTTCCGGCGAATGTCGTCGACGGCGCGCTCGACTTTATCCATGTCGCACCGCGCGCTCGACGGCCTCGGGCACCACGAGCGCCGCAATGGCATCGACCTGCAGCGGAGACTTCGGCTTTGTCGTCGCCGTGCTCACTGCGAAGATCACATCGCCGTCGAACAGCGTGCCGTAGGGAGTGATCCGGCGCGCCAGCGCGTCGCTGCCCGACTGCGCCAGCGCCTGCAACTGCACGCGGTCGAGATCGGCATTGGTGGCGATGACGGCGAGCGTGGTATTCCGATTCAGCCGCGCGGGATCGCCGAGCGGAGCGCCGCCCTCGGCGAGGTAGCGCAGGCTGTCGACCTTGCCGGCGATGATCTCACCGCGCGCGTTCCGGACGTCACCGACGGCATTCACGACGACGAGCGCCGACACGATCACGTCCCCGAATTGCGCCGCCCACGAACCGAGCCCTGTGGGAATCATGTTTTCGAGCCCGGCGGCCTTGCCGCACGTGGCGCCGCGGCCCACGCCGACGCGCCCCTCCGCGAAGTCGGCGGTCGCGTTGTCGCACGCGCGATACGCGTCGTCGGGACTTGGCCAGCCGACCGGCTTGCCGGCGTTGCCCAGATCGAAGATCACCGCGGAAGGCACGATCGGGATCGTACCCGCCGGCCCGACCGGCAGCCCTCGGCCCCGCTCCCGCAGCCAACGCATGACGCCGTCAGCGGCGCCGAGGCCGAGCGCAGACCCGCCGGTGAACAGAATCGCATCGATCCGCTCGACCAGGTGGCGCGGATCCATCACATCGAGCTCGCGCGTACCGGTCGCGCGGCCGCGCACACAGACGGCGGCGCGCAGCCCCGTCTCCGGCGCGAGCACAACGGTGCAACCTGTGCCGTGCGCCTCGATGGTGGAGTGGCCAACGGTGATGCCGGGGACGGCTGCGAGATTCGTGCGCGACGTGCTCATTGACGCGCCAAGATAACGTCAGCAACGTTGACGGCCATGACTGCTCCCAAAGCTGCTCCCCCCCCCGCCGACCGCACGACCGTGCTCGTAGTAGACGATGAAGACGGCATCAGGCAAGCCTTGACCCGCTTTCTCTCTCGCCTGGGCTATAACGTCCAGTCGGCGGCGAACGCGACCGAGGCGCTGCAACAGCTGGCGGCGCATCATCCGCAGGCGATGCTGTGCGACATCCGGATGCCCGAGACCAGCGGCGTCGAGCTGCTCCCCAAGGTCCTGGCCCAGGATGCCGACCTCGCCGTTCTCATGCTCACGGCGATCGACGAGCCGCGCACCGCGATCGAGTGCCTCAAGCTCGGCGCGTACGACTACCTGATCAAACCCGTCGATCTCGAGGAGCTGGAATTGTCGTTGCAGCATGCGTTGCGGCAGCGTCAGCTGGAGGTCGACCGGCGCGAGCTGGAGCAGTGGCTGGCGCGCGAAGTCGCGGTGCGCACGCGTGAGCTCGAAGAGCGGTCGGTGGCGATTGAAGAGGTGGCGCTGGACGCGCTGGCGGCGGCGAAGGACTGGGCGGGGACGGAGGCGGCGTTGAGCAAGCTGGCGGAAGAGCTCGGCGCGCCCCGCGAAGAGCTGGCGCTCGAGTTGAAGCGCCGGCGGGCGGGAGCCTAGGCCTTCGCCGCTTTCGCTTTTTCCTCGCACGCCTTGCAGCGCATCACGCCTCGAAACGTACAGATGAGACAGATGAACGTGCCGCAATCCGCGCAAGGATAGCCCTCCGAAGCCCGCTCCTCATTCCCGCAGGCGCGGCACTGCATCCCGTCGTGTTCTTTGAGCTTGGGCTTTTCCATGACCCGAAGATAGCACCTCTTTCCCGCTTAAAGGTTCAGGCTGTAGGCCTTGATCTTGTTGATCAGGGTGGCGCGCGAGATCCCAAGCTCGAGCGCAGCCCGGGTGCGGTTCCCCGAGTGATGCCGCAGCGTGCGCTCGATGTGCTGGCGTTCCACCTCCCACAGCGACTGCGCGTGATAGCGCCGATCGACCGAGGAACGCTGCCGCAGGTCGGGCGGCAGCTGCTCGATGCCGATCGCCGGTTGCCCGCGCGCCAGAATCATCGACCGCTCCAGCACGTTGCGCATCTCGCGCACGTTCCCGGGCCACGCCGCCGATAGCAGGCGATCCAGCACGTCCGTCGTGCATTCGCTCGGACACCCCGGCAGCTCCGTCTTCAGGTCGGAGATGATGCGCGTGATCAGGTCGAGCCGGTCTTCCCGCGACCGGTCGCGCACCGGCGGCAGCATGAGCGGCATGACGTTCAAGCGGTAATAGAGATCCTCGCGGAAGCGCCCCGTCTCGACTTCCCGCACCAGATCGCGGTTCGTCGCGGCGATCAGCCGCACATCCACGCTCAGCTCGCGCGTGCCGCCGAGCCGGCGGAATTTCTTGGTCTCCAGAACCTTGAGCAGCTTGGGTTGCAGCTCCAGCGTCAGCTCGCCGATCTCGTCGAGGAAAATCGAGCCGTGATCCGCCAGCTCGAACAGCCCCACCTTCCGCTCTTTAGCGTCGGTGTACGCGCCTTTTTCGTGGCCGAACAATTCCGAATCGAGGAACGTGGCCGACAGACCGGCGCAGTTGACCTCGATGAACGGACCGCCCGAGCGCGGTGAGTGGTTGTGGATCACCCGCGCGACCCACCCCTTCCCCGTCCCGCTCTCGCCCTGCAGCAGCACGGTGGACCGCTCGCTCGCCGCCAGCAGCTCGATCTGGCGGGCCATCTCCTGCATCGCAGGGGACACGCCGAGCGACGCGAGGCCTTCCCCCTCGTGGTCGAGCGCGCGAAGCCGGGCGTTCTGGCGCGACAGGCGCGTCTTCTCGGCGACGCGTGCGATCGCCGCCGAGAGATGCGTCATGTCCACCGGCTTCGTGAGGAAGTTCTCGGCGCCGAGCTGCATCGCTTTGACCGCGGTTTCGATGTCGCCCTGGCCGGTCAGCAGAATCACGGCCGCGCCTTCGCGCCGCAGCCGCTCGAGCACGTCGAGGCCGCTCGCGTCGGGCAGGTGCACGTCGAGCAACACCACATCGGGCCGCACGCGATGGAACGTCTCCATCGCCTGCTCGCCGGTGCCGTCGCGCCAGACTTCGTATCCGATGCGCTCGAAATAGTCACCGATCGCGCGCAGGACGGCGGCATCATCGTCCACCAGAAGCAGCGTATCAGCCATGGTGCGCCTTGAATGCGGGTCCGACGAGCACCGAGAGCGCACCGGGCAGGAGCCGCGCCTCGAACGGTGTCTCGCCTGTCACTTCGCCGTCGAGCTGCACGGGACGCTGCGCGCCTTCCGGGACTTCGACCCGCACCGAGCGGCCGCGCGCCCACCAGACGCGGCGGCCCTTTCCCTTGCCGTTGCCGAACAACAGCTCGATCACCGCGCTCGCGCTCTGAATCGCACCGTCCGCCTCGAGCGCCACGACGTCCAGCCAGCCGTCATCCGGGGCGAGATCGGCGCGAAGATTGAGAAACCCGGGCGGCAGCTTGCCGCAGTTCAGCACGAGCAGCATCGCCGCGCGAATGTCGTGCCGGGTGTCGTCGACGGTGACGCGATGTGCAACGCTGCGGACAGAGGGAAGCGTCAGTGCCGCCCGCGCGACGTATGCGCCGAGCTTCCAGCGCCGTTTCGCGCGGCGGCCCGTCGCGGCCATCAACGCGGCGTCGAATCCGGTTCCCGCGCCGACGGCGAAGTAGTGCGCGCCGTCGGCGCGCTGCACGACGCCGAGATCGATCGCGTGGGCACGGGCGCGGAGCAGCGCGCGCGCGGTGCCCTTCGCGGTGCGCGGCAACCGCAGGTTCCCCGCGAGGACGTTGCCCGTCCCCCCGGGCACGACGCCGAGCGCGATCCCCGATCCCGCGATGCCGGCCGCCACCTGCATCGCGGTCCCATCACCGCCATGACTGATCAAGACGTCGAACCCCGCTCCCAGCGACTCCTCGGCGATGCGGCGCGCGTCGCCGGGACCACTGATGGTGCGCAGATCGACGTTCCACCCGCCGCGTCCCAGGATCTCGAGGATCGCGGTCACGGCCCGGGCGTCGGCGCGCGCCGCGAACGGGTTGGTGATGAGCAGCGCGCGCGTCATCTAGTAACGGCGCTCCCAGAACAGATCGAAGCCGACTTGGCGCGACACGGTCGTCGTGTTCAAGTCGGGATCGCCGATCGCGCAGTTGCGCACCGGCTCGAAGCTGGCCTCGGTGCGCCACTCGGGACTGAAGCGAAACTGCAGGGTAGCGCCGAGGCTGTTCGTAAAGCGCGCCTGGCGGCTGCCCTGGCAGAAGCCCGCGTTGAGCACGAGAAACGTCTTGGCCCCGATCGCCCATCCCGCCGCGAGCTGCGTGCCAGAAAACCGGTTCGTCGGATCGCCGGGGCGGATCTCGAAATAGTCGAGCGGGATGCCGAGATCGGATACGACCGTGCGCTCGAGCTCACCAGCGAGGAGGGACGCCGCGACGCCGCGGATGTAGGCGCCCTGCCCGCCGCTCAGCTCGAACGTGGGTTTGCCGGTGACCAGATACGAGATCAGCTCCGCCTGCGAATAGTCGGCATGCTCCGCCTGCAGCGTGAGGCGCGGCAGCCGCAGCGTGCCGCCGATATGCGCGAGCACCGTGATCTCCGGCGGCTGCCCCGGTCCCGGCAGGGGATGGACGACGTGGCTCGCCTGGATATCGAGCGCGGCGTCCAGATCAGGCGTGCCGAAATACTGAACCGTTCCCTGGGTGACGACGAACTCGCGCGTGACTGGCCCGATGATCAGCCGGTAGGTGCCGCGCGGCGCCTGCAGCGTCCCGCTCAGCAGGTAGTTGTTCCGCACCTTGTTGACGGTGACCGATCCGGACAGCTGGATGTTGGCCTCGTTCGAGCGCAGCCACACGTCCTCGCCCATCCTGAGCTGCAGGTTATTGACCTGCAGGCTGTCGAAAAAGACGCTTTCGAATTCCGGACCGAGCCGCTGCGTGCGAATCAGCGACGTGTCGATCAGGTCCTGCACCCACGGCTCGTCCAGGTTCACCACGCGCTTGTTGACGAGATCGGCGAAATGCAGCACGCCGGAGGTGACGGTCCCGCGTCCCGTCAGCGTTGCGCCGAACACCGGACCCGTCAGCGCCACCCGGCCGCTCGCCGTCAGGGCGAGATAGCCGCGCAGATCGAGCGCCTTGAATTCCGACGTCGTGATGTTCATGGCGAGCACCGGCTTGGTGAGCCGCTCGAGCCGCAGGTACCCGCTCAGCTCTGCTCGGCCCCGCTCGCCGGCAAGCGTGAGGCTGTCCACGCGAATCGTGTCGCCGCGCAAGGAGAGACTGCCGTTCATGTTGGAGTAGCGGACGTTCAAGGCCGGAATCGTGGCCGCCGCATTGCCGATCTCGAGCCCGCCACGCAGCCGCGGCGCTTCCCACGTGCCGCCGATCCCCAGGTCGGCCGTGAAGACGCCTTCGACGTCCCGCACCGTCGTCGTCACGGCAGCGAGCACGCCGAGGTCCACGCTGTCGGCGCGCGCCTGCACCGACAGCGTGTCGGGCAGTTGGCGCTGCGCGACGGGTACCAGCGCGAGGTCGAGCGGGAGGTGCGCGGCGACGTTCAGGACCTGCTGCCCCGACCGCCACAGATGGATTTCGCCGTTCAAGCGGCCGCCGCGATAGTCGATGATCCCGTCCATGAAGGGCGCGCGGAATGAGCCGAACGCCGCATTCGAGAACGCGAAGGAACCCGCGTACATCGGATTGGCGCGCGTGCCGGTCGCGGCCAGCGTGGCGGTAACGGCGCCGGCGACCCCCAGCGTGTCGCTCTCCATCAGGGCGTAGACGCCGGTCAGCGGGAAGCTGTCCAGCGAGAGGCGCGCATTGATCGGCCCTCGCGCCGGAAGATCACCGCTGATCATGACATGTCCCGCTCCCGCAGCGCTTTTCAACGATGCGGAATCGACGTGCAGGACGGAGTCGCCGAACGCGAGCGCGGTGGGACGGTCGAGGAACCAGACGCCGCTCGGGAGCAGCACGGCGAGCGAGTCCACCGCGGCGCGTTGAATCTGCCCCGCTCCCTCCCCCGCTCGCGTGTATCGCCCGCCCGCCAGGAACGCCCCCAGATCGCCGACGCGCGACCGCGCAAACCAGGTGAGTGAGTCACGCGTGCCCCGGGCGTGCGCGGAGGCCGCACCGAATCCGAGCCGTCCATATCCCAGCGAATCGACGTTCGCATCGAAATCGAACTTCGGGACGGGCCCGGGCTGATAGGCGAGCGTGCCCTCGCCTTTGGGCATGCGCCAATCGCGCCAGCGGAGGTCCAGGACGTGCGCGTTCGCGCCGAGCGACATCGAGTCCATCGCGCCGTCCAGCGTGAGCCTCACCTGTGCCGAGCCCTTCAGTTTGTCCTCGGGCGCCGGCGCTGCGTTGGGTCCGACCAGCCAGGTGACCAGGGAATCGAGGACGCTGAGGCTGTCCGCGTCGAAGTCGAGCGCCAGCGTGCCGTGCTCCGGCCGCTTCCAGCCGAGCGACCCGCTGCCGCGCGTGAGCAGGCCCGGCTGCTGCACCCGGAGGGAATCCACATAGAGGAGGCCGGCGTCGAAATGGAGCTTTGTCCCCCCAGTATCGATGATCGTGCCGCCGAACAGCGACGGCGCGAGTGCAACCACCAGTGCCCCCACGGGCTGCGTCACGCTGTCCGCCGCGACGCTGCCGGTCGCGGTGAACGTGAGCCGCGATGGTGGCGCGCGCTCTCTCGTCAGCCAGCGCTGGAGGTTCAGATCCTGCGCGTGCAGGGTGAAGTCGCGAACACCGTAGCCCGGGTGATCGCCAGGCGCGCCCAGCAGCAACGTCCCGTCGCCCCGCACCGCTCCGCCACCGCCAAGCATGGCGAGATCGGCGTGCGTTTCGACGCCTCGCAGATCGCCGTTCATCCGGATGGTGCCGGCGAGGCTGCCGTGCAGCGGGAAGTTCGCGACGCGGCCGGTCAGACCGTCGAGCGAGAGCGAATCGGCATGCACATCGGCGAACACGCCCAGGACATCGGTTCGCGTGTCCAGCCCCACCACACCGCGGATAATGGAGGCCGGTCGCTCGCCATCGTGATGGCGCAACGTGCCGCTGAACATCGTGTTTTTCAGCGTGCCGGTGAGCGTCCCGGTGGCGTCGAGCTCGCCCTGGAGATCGAACCCCGGCACGAGCCGCCGTACCGTGGCGAGGTCGACGCGGGCCGCTTCCACCGCGAACGGCTGGAACGCGAGATCCTTGCCGCTGATGTTGACCTCGCCCTTCCCGCGGATCAGCGACTCCGGCCAGCCGGGCACGAGGGAGTCGCGGAAGGCCCAGTCGGTTTCGATCTTCAGCGCGCTCATCGGCCCATCGACGATCGTCCGCCCATTCAGGCGTCCGTAGAACGGCAGCGAGTCGATGTACACGCGCGCCAAATCGAGCGAGAGGTCGCGCGCGACGAGATCGCCCTGACGCAATGCCACGAGTCCCGAGTCCGCGGCGCTGAACGCCGTCACGCGCCCCGTGAGCCGGCCCTGCCCGAACGCCAGATCGAGAGGCCGCAGCTGAATTTCGAGCATCCGGCCACCGTGCGACGCGAGCGTGACGCCACCGTGGAGCACCGCATCCGCGGGAAAGCGCGGATCGAGGAAGCGAATGTCGGTCAGCGTCGCGGAGTCGGCGTGCATCGCGAGATTCCACAGCAGCGTGTCGGCCGGCCACTGCACGCTGCCGCGGGCGCTGAACTGCGTGCCGGGGAACCGCACGCGCGAGAGATCCACGGTCAGCGTGCGGCCGTCGATCGTCAAGCTCCCCACCACATCTGCGATCGACAGCTTCGGATCGCTGCTCTCGGTCGCGAGTCTGAGCACGTCGATGCGGATGCCTTTTTCGCGCGGCGCCTGGATCCGGAAGGCGGCGAGCCGCGCGTTGAGGTGCTCGAAGCGCCGCACGCGGTAGCGCCCGTCTTCGCCGGAGAACTCGATCTCCTCATTGGCGCTCGTCACCTGGCCGTGTTTCTGCAGCCGCAAGGTCAGCGAGCCGTCGACGATCTGCACATTGCGGAGCAGGATGAGCGAGCGCGGGCCGGCGGGGCCCAGTGGCTTCACCGTCACCGTGTCTTTTTCGCGGAGGCGCAGCAGCTCGTCGAAGTTGGTGATGCCGCTCTGGTGCTGGACGATATTGATGATCGGACGCTCGAGCCGCACTTCCATGAACACCACGCGGCCCGCCGCGAAGTCGATGGGGTTGTAACCCAGCTCGGCGCGCGGCAGCCAGGCAACCAGGGTCGAGTCGGGATCGAGCAGCCGCACGTCGGTCAGCACGACGCCGGTCAGCAGCGATCCCCGGACTTCACCGACTTCGATCGATCCGGCCACGCCGCTTTCGACCACCGAGCTCGCGATCCGCGCGAGCATGGTGCGTCCGGCATGCGTGCCGACCAGCGCGTTGAGCGCGCCCAGGAAGCAGGCGAGCAATCCGACCAGGGACCAGAGCGCGACACCGAGGGAGCGGCGCACCTAGAACGCCTGCCCGACCGCGATCTGAATCACGACCTTCTGCCAGAAGCTCTTCTCCGCCCGAAGTGGCGGATAGGAATCGCGAATCTTCACGATCGGATTGGGAGCCGGCGGCTGGTAGAGGAGTGGTCCGCGCTCGGCGGGATAGCCGTTATAGGCGGCATCGATCCGCACCGGACCGAGCGGCGTTGCGAACCGCACGCCGACGCCCGGAGTGACGCGCATGCCATGAATGTTCGTGAGCGAATCGCCCCGCTCCCACACCTGTCCCGCATCGACGAATAATCCCAGGCGCATCCGCTGCGCGAAGATCGGCGACGGAAAGCGCAGCTCGGCATTGAGCACGACGGCTGTGTTCCCGCCCGTCGGCTCGGTGATCACGCCGCGCCACACCGTGTCTCCCGCCTGGGCGGTCGCGACGGGGTCGATCGCGGTACTGTCCCTTACCGTAATGACGTAGACCCTGGGCCCGAGCTCATTGCGCCCATAGCCGCGCACCGAGCTCGGACCACCCCCGTAGAACCGCTGGTCCGGCGGCACATAGGCGACTGGCGGTCCGGTGAGCTGAATGTTGCGCGCGAGAATGGCCCCGCCGCGGACCCGCCAGGCGAATACGGTGCGGCGTCCAATGGGATAGTACTTGGCGACCTCGATCTCCCCGCGGTTGAATTCGTAGGGCGCCTGTGAGCCGACGTAGCGGGACGCGTACAAGAACGTCACCGTGGTAATGCTGCCCTCGGTGGGATCGAGGATGCTGTTGACTCGATCGCGCACGACACTGACGCTCACAGCCCCGAATTGCCGGCGGTCGCGGAGAAACTTGCGGCTCGCCTCGTCGCACAGCCGGAACAGGCTGCAGTAGATCCCGTCCGCCGCGGTGGTCCGTCCAACGGAATACGAGTAGCCCAGTGTGACCGGCAGCCGCCCGCGCGCGTTCAACGTGACATCGGCGTTGCCGCCGACCGCCTCACGCGTGTAGACGCCGAACTCCGACCGCCGCTCGGCGACGAAGCCCAGCGTGGCCACGTGCGAGCGCGACAGGAACGCCGGCTGCCGGAGCGTAATCCCGAACGTGTAATTGAGCGTATCGATCGTCCAGGTACCGGCGAACGGGTTGCAGAACTGATTGAATCCCGTCGTCTGGCTTGGGGTGCCGGCGCCGATCTTGGAAATCCGCGCCGATAGATCGAGCGTACGCGCACCGCCGAGAAAGTCGTGCGCCGCCCAGCCGCTCTGCACGCGGAAGCACTCCACCGTGGCATAGCCGAAGCCGAGCCGCACCTGGTGGGCTGGACCTTCCTGTACCTGGATCAGCGCGCGCACCATCGAGTCGCGCTGCACCGCTTCCTGCGGCGCGAGGGAGTCCACCAGCACGACGTTCACGGAATTGAACACGCCCATGCCATACAAGTCGCGCTGCGTCTGGTAGAACGCGTCCTGATTGAACGTGTTGCCCGGACGAACCGACATCACACGCCGGACGGTAGAGGTGTCCACATTCCGCAAACCATGGACCATCACCTCGCCGATGCGCATGCGCGGCCCAGGCTGCGCATCCAGCTCGACTTCGGCCTTCAGGACCCCCGCTTCCGAATCGAAGTTCCGCAGCACCTCGGCGTAGGGATAGCCGTTGTTGCGCAGGCGCGCGACGATCGTGTCGGCCGACGCCTGCAAAAGGAAACGATTGAAGGGATCGCCCACCTGCAGGGGCAGGTCGCGCTTCAGGCGCGCGACGTTGAAAATGCTGTCCAGCCCTTTCAGCTCGAGCCGCTCCACGCGAACCGGATCGCCTTCATGGATCCGGAACGTCGCGTACACGTCGCGCGCGGTACGCCGCACCGACGTGTCCACGACCGCGTTCATGTAGCCGCTTTGGCGATAGAGCAGGATCAGGCGGACGACGTCGCGCCGGAATTCGATTTCGTTGAAGTAGCGTTTCTCGCCGAGGCCCAGCCACCGCACGATCCAGTAGCGCGCCCAGGCGCTGGACTTGGTCGTCGCAATGGCGCTCTCGAGGGTATAGTCGTCGAGCGCTTTGTTACCGGCGAACGACAGACCCCGAACTACCCGCTCCTGTTCTTGAGCGGAGAGGACGGTTGTCGCCACGAGCGCGGCGAGCAATAGGCAGGGTATGACGCGCAATTGACGTGGTTTACCAATCTCGGCTATGTTGCGACACTTGCACCGCACTGTCAACCTTTTCGACACCGCGAAGTACGCACTGTTCCTGTGTTTGCTGGCCGGGTGCAACCGGTCCAGCGAGCGGACGCAGGTCCAGGGACCCGTCTACTACGAGCGCGACGACCCCCGCTCGCTCGACCCGGCACTGTCGACCGACGTGACCACCGGCGAGATGATCGCCGTGTTGTTCGACGGACTCACCCAATTCGATGGCGACGGTAGACTGCTCCCCGCCCTGTCCGACCGCTGGACCGCAGATCGCACCGGCCAGCGCTACGTCTTCCACCTGCGACCAGGTGTCACGTTTCACGACGGACGCCCCGTCGTCGCGGGGGATGTAAAGCGCTCGTTCCTGCGGGTGCTGGACCCCCAGACACACGGGGGCCGAGTCTGGCCGCTCCTGCCAATCGCCGGTGCCGGCGATTTCGCCGACGGCCACGCGACCGACGTCCGCGGCATCCAGGTCCTGGGCGACACGGCCGTCGCGATCACGCTGACCGAGCCGCTCGCCGTCTTCCCGAAATTCCTCGCGATGCCGGTCGCTTCGGTCGTGCCTCCAGACGTGCCTGCCGACTTCGGCGAGCACCCCGTTGGCACGGGCCCGTGGCGCTTCGTCGCATGGCAGCACGACGACTACCTCCGGTTCGCGAGGAACCCGAACTACTGGGGGGGCGCGCCGCAGAGCGATTCCTTCACCGTCCGCATCGTCCCGGAGCCGCTGACGCGGGCGGCCGAGTTCCTGGCGGGGCGGATTTCCGTCGCAGAGATCCCCTTCGGCGAGACCGCGAAGTGGGAGCAGGAGCATCCCGACTGGCTGAAGCGCAAACCGGCGCTGCGCGACACGTACGTCGCCCTGAACAATCGCCGCGGCCCGCTGCACGACCCGAACGTCCGCCGCGCAATCAATCACGCCGTCAATGTGCCGGAGATGCTGCGCTCCGTTTGGAACGGTCGGGGAGTAGCCGCGGCCGGATCGATTCCCCCATCGCTGGGTGGGAGCGACCCGACTCGACGCCCTTACGCGTACGACACGGCCGAAGCCCGCCGGCTGCTCAAGGCCGCCGGTTACCCGGACGGCTTTACGGTGCAGCTCTGGCGGTCGGGAACCAACGTGGAGCTCGGCCGCGTCGCCCAGGCGATTCAGGCGCAGCTCGCCACCGTCGGCATTCGCGTGGAGATCGTGTCGCGCGATGCTTCGAGCCAGCGCGAAGCGGTGCGCAAGGGCGAGACCGACATGGCGATCCTCGATTGGTGGGCGGACTACCCGGACGGCGACAACTTCCTCTACCCGCTGTTTCATAGCGCCAGCTTCGGCCCCGGCGGCAACTATTCCTTCTATAGTGATCGCGTGACCGATTCGCTGATCATGGTGGCCCGCCGAACGGTGGATCAGGCGGCCCGCGAGGCGCTCTACCGCCGCATCGAGACCCGGGTGTTCGACGCCGCCCCCTGGATCTATCTCTGGTTCCCCGTGGACCTCTGGGCGGAGCACCCTTCAATAGAAGGCTGGGATGTGTCGGTGATCTTCAACGGGCAGCGCTGGACCAAGGTTCGTGTTGCGGCTGCTCGGTAGCCGGTTGCTGGCGACGATTCCCACGCTGCTCGGTGTTCTCGTTGTCGCATTTCTGCTGCTGAACGTGGTCCCCGGCGACCCCGTCGCCGAGATGGTCGGTGAGCGCGCCGACTCGGCCACGATCGCGCGACTGCGGGGCGAGCTGCATCTCGATGACCCCGTCCCCGTGCAGTTCGGGCACTATCTGTGGGGTGTGGTGCGCGGCGACCTGGGGCGCTCCTACATCACCCAGCGCCCGGTGCTCGGCGATCTGGCCGAGCGCTTCCCCAAGACGCTGCAGCTCGCCGGCGCCGCGATGCTCCTGGCCGCCGCCTGCGGCATCACCCTCGGCGTGCTGGCCGCGATTCGCCCGGGCGGGATGGTCGACCGCTTCAGCATGCTGATCGCCTATTTGGGGATTTCGTTTCCCGTGTACTGGGTCGGCCTGCTGCTGATTCTGCTGTTCGCGGTGGCGCTGCGCTGGCTGCCGCCGTCGGGTTATGGGGGAATCGCGTTTCTCATCCTGCCGGCGCTAACGCTGGGCACCCGGTCGATCGCGTTTCTCGCGCGCATGACGCGCGGCGCGATGCTCGACATCCTGCCGTCCGATTTCGTGCGTACCGCGCGGGCCAAGGGGCTGTCCGAGCGGCGGGTCATCGGTAAGCACGCGCTGCGCAACGCGCTGTTGCCGATCATCACCGTGCTCGGACTCGACGTGGGCAACTATCTGACCGGCAGCATCCTGACCGAAACGATATTCTCCTGGCCGGGTGTGGGGCGGTACGTGCTGCTTGCGATTCAAAAGCGCGACCTGCCCGCGATCCAGGGCAGTATTCTGTTCTTGTCCGTGATCTTTGTGCTGGTCAACCTTCTCACTGACGTGCTCTATGCGAAAGCTGATCCTCGCATCGCTTACGATTAGCGGCGCGATTTCCCTGCAGGCGCAGTCGCTCCAGCAGCGCGTGACGCGCCTGATCGACAAGCCGCCGTTCGACCGCGCGACCTGGAATATTTTCGCACAGGATAACCGTGGCCGCGTGTTGTTCAATCGCAACGGGGATCGCTTTTCCGTGCCGGCGAGCAACACGAAGCTCGTGGTCGCAGCCGCGGCGACCGTCCTGCTCCCTGCCGACTACCGCGCCCACACCAGCATCTATGCCAACGGGACGCTCACGAACGGCGTGCTGCAAGGCGATCTCATCGTGTACGGTCACGGGGATCCAACCTGGTCGGAGCGCTGCTACACCATCGACACCCTCGCGCCGGGCGGCTGTGACTCGACGTGGACGGTGGTGGACGCCATCGCCGAATCGCTGCGCGCGCGCGGGATCCGGCGCGTCACCGGCAGGATCGTCGGCGACGGCTCGTACTTCGAGCCGATGCTGACGCATCCGGGCTGGAACTCCTTCGATCTCAACTGGTGGTATGCGGCGCCGGTGTCGGGCCTCGGTTTCCACGACAACAGCGTCGATTTCCAGATCACACCGGGACCGTTCGTGGACGCGCCGCCCACGATCACCTGGACGCCTGATCTGAATCTCTTCACGTTCGAAAACCGGGCGCGCACCGTGCCGGCCGATTCGTCTACGACGATCGGCGACAACTTTTTCCGCAGGCCCGGCGCGCTCGACATCTGGGCCGAGGGCACCGTGGCACTCAGCAGATCGCCGTGGATCGAGAGTTTCGCGTTGCCCGATCCGAGCCTTTACGCCGCCCGGGCGCTCGAGATCTCGCTCAGAAAGAAGGGCATCGCGGTTGGTGGCGGTGCGGCCAGCACCACCGACTCGATGGCGTACCGCACGCTGCGCTGTTGCGGCAGTCCGCTCATGGAGTACCGGGGACGGCCGCTGCCCGACATCGTGTTCCCGATCCTCAACAGCAGCCAGAACTGGTTCGCGGAAATGTTGCTGAAGCAGCTGGGCCGGGAGGTCGGCGACACCGGCAGCTGGGACAAGGGGCTCGACGTCGAGAAGCGGTTTCTCATCGATTCGGTGAAGATCGATTCGACCGCGTTCGCGCTGGAAGACGGCTCGGGACTCGCGGCCGGCAACCTCGTCACACCGCACGCCTTTGTGCAGCTGCTTTCCTACATGTATCGCCATCCCAAGCGCGCGCCATTTCTCGCCGCGCTGCCACACGCCCAACAGCGCGGCTCATTGCTCAGGCGATTTGCCGGAACGCCGCTCGAGGGGCGCGTGATTGCAAAGACTGGCTCGATCGATCGGGTGAATACGCTGTCGGGCTACGTCGAGCGGGCGGATGGCCGAGTGATCACGTTCTCGATCCAAGCGAATGCGCATGATGTGCCGACTCGGCAGATGCTGGCGCAGATAGACTCGGTTGTGGTCCAGCTTGCCCGGTAGTCGAAAGCGTCGAGTCTCACGTCACTAGAGAAGTTGCGCAGACGGCGAAGTTGCGAAGCGGCCACAAGCCTGGAGTGCAAGCGACTTGCTATGATAATTTAATTAAGCTGACCAGCCTCACGTGCGTCCTTGGGCTTGGGAACTGACATTAGCTAGCATTGAAAGCGTGTCCCGTTTAGGTAGACAGGTATGTCTAATTCTCGTTAGGCAGCCCGTCATGCTCAGGTGCGTCTTGTCGATATCGATCTTGTTCGCCTGGTCGTGCAAGAGTGAGCCGTCCCCAGCTCGAGCATCCCTTCCAATTAGCAGATCGTGCGTTTCTTCCGGCACCGAGGTCGATAGTTCATTTGCGGTAGCCCAAGCCGCCGATGCTGTTGCTGGTCAGTATTTAGGTGGAGGTTCGTTGGCACCATTTCGCGTCGAAAGAACAGAGCAAGGTTTTCTGGTGAGCGTCGTTCCAGCCAAGCCGCAAGGCACGGGCGGTGGTGGGCTCGCTTGGGTGGATGGAGCAACAGGTTGTGCGATTGTTCTCAAACAGTACGAATGAGGGTTCTCTCGGGCTGCCTAACATGCGCCTGAAGCTGGCGGCGCCGTCTTGCTGTGGTAGTCTTCTATTTGTGAAATCTTCAAGCACGCGCCGCAGCTTAGGCGCGATTCGTTAGGCGGCACGCGTTGCACACGCAGCGGGCATATGGACTAGTAGCACTCCTGACCACACTCGCCTGCGGCCACCGACTTACCCTGCAGCAGTACATCGATAGGCGAATTAAGACGGCGACGACGGGGATGCTCGCGTGTTATAGGAGTCCCACGTACGGTCTCTCTGATACTCTCTTGATTCGGTACCAGTCACCAGAGCCGATGTGGCTGGTGCTCGATTCCATCAAACGGGACGAGGACAGCAGCCACGCGGTGAGTTATCTCATCTTTCAACGTCATCGCGATCGATCCACCATCGGGCGGTGGCAGCGGCTCGGGGACAGCATTCACATCGAGGAATTGAGCGCGTTTCCCAACAGCAGCTGGATGGTGTTCGATGGGGGCGACTCTCTCGCGGGAAGGGGCAACATGGTTCACGATGTCGGTCACACCGACTCGCATGGGCGGTTTGTGCCCGACAGCTCCGAATGGCGAGCGCACGCCAGGCGAGTCTCGTGCACAGAGTTGTTGTAGCGTGCCGCCTCACCTCTCTGCCACAACCCCTCCCTACCGATTTCGCTTGACATTCTACCGCTAGGCCTGTCGTTTCCCTTGCGCCGCTGGTGCCATCCTCCTTCCACGTACTCCTCAAGGGCGGGTCAAATGCGAGTTCTTCCCAGAGTCGCTGTGGTATTTGCAGCCGTGTCAATCGTCGGGTGTGAGGCCTCGACTCCCGTCCAGCCGCACCAACAGGATGCCACCGTGGGATTCGCACCGATGTCGGCCGCCGCGGCCGCGTCTGTCGGCAAGCCGGAGATCGATCCGACCTACGCAAATGGCACGACGGTCTACATGATCGGGCCGCATCTTATTCCGAACGCTCGCGAGACCATGCCGAACGCGTACGCGCATGCGGAGGAGCTCTACCTCGTTACCTACCCACAGGCGTCGGTTCCCGCACCGGGCGCAGGGCCGATTACACTGCCGTCCGGATACCAGCCGCAATGCAACCCGTGCTTCCACCCGGGACTGCCTGGGCCGTTCGTCTATCACGACCATGTGATCACCGGCGCCCCTGGAATGGGCACCCACGGCACTGCCGGCGAGTTCAAGTCGCCATGGAAGATTATCGTCCTCGTCTATAACCCAGCCTACGCAGGGTCGCCGAACTTCAGGCCGATCACGAGCGCCGCTGACCTCGACGCAGCCGAAGCGGCCGGGAACGTGTTCCTGCCGATTAACAGCGGAGGTTCGAACCCATACGAAGTCGATACGGGCAACCTGCTCATCTGCCCCATAGTGTCACGTCACGCGTGATCACTCAGGGAGGCGGTGGCGCCGCCACCGCCTCCTGATCACTACGTAGACGGTGCCGCCTCCCCCTGTGCTCATGCACTCGCGACTGGCTGCTTGGCCCGTTCTACTCCTCGCTCTCGCTTGCAGCAAGGGCGAGGAACGCCAATCCGCCTCAGACTCATCGAGCGCTTCCTTCTCAAGGGAACAATTCGCATTTCGGAGCCCGACCCCCGGAGATACGCTCGTGGAGGGTCGCACGTATACGATTCGCTGGGCATCGGTGCCTGCGAGACGGATCAACCTCGGCGCAGTGATGGGTGGTCATGACAAAGGCTTCTTGCTTATTAATGGACCAGCAGGCCTCGATTCCCTTGTTTGGACTGTCCCAATCGGCTTTGTGACGGGCTTCGGACCATCCTCATCCAATCAAGTTCAGCTCCGGCTCGAGAATGCGGATAGTACGGACCAATGGGTACAGACTGGGCCATTCGTAGTTACTGGCGTACCTCGACACCACCTCCCATGACGCTTGGGATGCGACCACTTCGGTATTCCATCAACGTCACGTTGGACGGGTGCTGCGATCATCGGGTCATGATCGCGCACGAAGACTTGCATCGTCACGCGGTCGAGAACATCGCCCAGGCCGATGCCCTCCTCTTTGGCCGTGTGACCTACCAGATGATGGAGACAGCGTGGCGGGCGCCTCGGACGGGAGCGATGCCTGCGTGGACGGAACCCTTCGCCCGGACGATCGACGCCGCCAGGAAATACGTCGTCTCGTCCACCCTGGACCGAGTCGACTGGAACGCGGAATTCGTGCGCGGAGACCTTGGGAAGGCCGTGCAGCAGCTCAAGCGTGAACCGGGGAAGGGACTGTTCACCGGAGGCGTGAAGCTCCCGCTGGCGTTGGCGGAGCTGGGATTGATCGATGAGTACGAGTTCGTGGTGCATCCCAGGCTCGCGGGCCATGGGCCGACGTTGTTCGCGGGGCTATCGAAGCACGTCGACTTGAAGCTCGTGAGCCGGCTGGAGTTCGGCTCGGGGGCGGTGGCGATGCGGTATGAGCCGAGAAAGTGACCCCACTAATCCCGCTCGCGGTTCTCGGCTTGGGCTTGTTCCTCCTGATCCGGAAAGCAATGAGGGTAGAGACGCATATCATTGATGAGGAAGGGATACAGGTGGCCTGGCGCCATGACATGGCCCAGGCAACCGCTCTTGTAAATCACCTTGCAGCGCACGGGATCACTGCTCAAGCCCTGCCGGCGATCAGAGGAGCTGGTGGTCGTGGTCGTTGGGTCACGGGGGTTGGGGTGTTTGTGGAACCAGAGAACGCGTCGAGCGCTGCGAAGCTCCTCAAACCCGAACGGCAGGACGATGAGAGCGGCGCGGTCCAAGATTGATCGCGAAGTCCCGGCGACCAAAGGCGAAACTTCTGTGAAGCTGGCGATTCTTGGTTGGCTAACTGTTTGCTCAGTCAGCTGTCACCACAGGCCAGGTGCTCAAGGGTTTTGTCCCGGCGAGATCTACGGGGCAGACTTGCCACAGGTGGGAGCGAACAGTCGCCTCGAGGTGAGCCGGTCGACTCGCAGTGATTCTCTGTTAGCCAACGCCGCAATGGGAGAACTGGTCAGTCGGATACGGTGGTCCAGTGATTCTTTGGCGAGTATGTCACGCCCCGTGGGCGCTTTGCTTGACCTGACGCATCGTGGCACGCACGCGCGAATCACAACGTACTTCTTTCGAGACACCGTCCTGGCCAATGGTGTTTTAGAGCACGTCCTCCGTGTTGCTGCCGGCGAGTATGCCCTCAAGGTTCGAATGATTGGTACCGCGACCTTCGACACGACGCTGATGGTGCGCGCCGGGTTCGCCGATTCGGCTCTCGTGTTCTTGCAAAGGGGCGGCACGCGGGTGTGCTACTGATGAGCATGGCGCCCGGCAGGCGCCGAAACTGCCGACGCGTAGATTTTTAGCTCCGCGAGACAGGGGGATGGGCATGGCGAAGGTTACCGGAATCGGCGGCGTCTTCTTCAAGAGCACTGGCGACCATGCGGCATTGGCTGCGTGGTATAAGAAACACTTGGGGCTCGCGCTGGAAGACTGGGGCGGCGCAATCCTCAGGTGGCCGGACGACAAGGCCGACGATCAAGGCCTGACCGTGTGGCATGTGGCGGAGAAGGACAGCAAGTGGTTCAGCCCGAGCAAATCCTCCTTCATGATCAACTACCGGGTCGACAACCTCGGCGAGATGCTGGCGCAGCTGCGTGCCGGCGGTGTGAAAGTCGTCAAAGGACCCGAATCGGCCGAGAACGGCAAGTTTGCGTGGATCATGGACCCGGACGACAACAAGATCGAGCTCTGGGAGCCGATGGCCTGGGACGTCAAGAACAAAGGTGCCTGAGAATACGGGGGACGGATGGGCATACTCGGGTTGGTAATCGGCACGCTCGCAGCGCAAGTTTGCGGTACCGTGGTTTACAAGCGGCTCGGCGGCCCGTCCGATCCTGAGCACAGTGCCCAACTGCGATTCGTTGCCGGCATTACGAGTACCGCGTGCGCCTCAGTGATTTTTGTTTTGACGGGTGTACACGAGTGGCTGCTCCCTGGCAGCCACTGGGGACTTTCAGTGTTCATGGCCGGCAGCCTCGCTTTCGTCCAGGGGATTTTCTCTCCTACTCGGCCAGTCGCGCCCCCGGATAAACCTTGATGATGGAGCGCCTGTCGTTCGTGTTGCTGCTGCTCGCGGGATTCGCGCTCCAGAGCAGCGTCGGCATCACGGAGCAGCAGAGCCACACGACGGCGCTGCTGCAGGCCGTGAGCGCAGTCAACGACAGCGTGGTGTGGGTCTCGGGGCACAAGGCAACCTGGGTCCGGACTGTGGACGGCGGCCGCACCTGGGCGCCGGGTGCGATGACGGGCCCGGATTCCGCGCTCGAGTTCCGCGACGTCGAAGCGGTGAGCGCCACCACGGCGTACCTCCTGGCCGCGGGCCCCGGTGAGCAGTCGCGCATCTACAAGACCACCGACGCCGGGCAGAGCTGGCGATTGCAGTTCATCAACCACGACTCGACCGCTTTCTACGACTGTTTCGGCTTCTGGGACGCGACGCACGGGATCGCGGTGAGCGACGCCGCGCATGGCAAGATGATCATCATCCGCACCGACGACGGCGAGCACTGGAGCGCGGTCGCCGAGGACGGGATGCCGCCGGCCTTGCCGAAAGAAGGGTCGCCGGCGGCAGGCGGCACCTGCCTCATCGTCGGGGGCCGGGCGCGCGCATGGTTCGGAACGGAACCCAACGCGCGAGTTTATCGCTCCGCCGATCGGGGCCGGCGCTGGGCCGTGGTGACGACACCGATCGTGAGCGGTGAAGCCGCCGGCGTCGCCACCCTGGCCTTCCGCGACGATCGACACGGCATGGCGTTGGGTGGCCGCCTCCTCAAGCCTGACGACCGCAGCGATAGCGTGGCGGCGGTGACCAACAATGGCGGCGCAACGTGGACGCTCGTGAGCCGTCCGACGTTCGGCGGCGCGGTCTATGGCGCCGCAGTCGTCCCCGGCATGCCGGGCTACGTCGTCGTGGCGGGGCCAAAGGGACTGGACTGGACGGGGAACGACGGTCGCTCGTGGACCAACCTCAGCGACTCAGCCTATTGGGCCGTCGGCTGTGCATCGCGCCATGCCTGCTGGGCGGTGGGGCCGCGCGGGCGCATTACCAGCGTCACACTCCGTTAGGCGGCACGATGAGTCAACGTCAGCTCGCAAGTGTCCTGTTCGCTGTCATCGGCGTGTTCATCGCCCTCACGTGGTTTCCACAGGTCATCATCCTGTCGCTTGGCATGCTGGCGTCAGGTGATCAAGTCGGTCCGGTGCCTTACGCGATCACGCTCCTGATCGGCACGATCATCGCGGTTCTCCTCGGAATCCTGTTGGTGCTCGTCCGCGTTCGCCTCGCTGAGGGTCTCTTCGCAGCCGACACGGGATCGCTTGACGCTCGCGACACACAGGCGGTGGCGCTCTCGGTTCTGGGTTGTTACGTCGTCATCCAATCACTCCCGCGACTGGTTGGGCATGGCTTCGACTGGTTGCCCGCCACGCAACTTGTCCTGGGCATCGGCTTGTTCTTTGGCGCGCGAGGCCTTGCACGCTTGTGGACCGCCGCGCGGACCGCAGGTTCGTCCAGATCCGATGAGCGCCCCAACTAGGCAGCCCCGCTCTTCGCCGAACCGCAGCGGCTGGACCGGGCAGGTTGTCACGGTCTTCGCTGTACTTGCGGTGCTGCTGTGGTTCGTACAAATGCGGCGCGCCCCCGTGCAACTGCTTGAGCGCAGGGATTGCGAGAGCGCCTATGCCGCAGCCAAGACAGCTGCCGACTCGTTGACGGTCGACGCGCGCCAGCCCCTCGACGCCAACCGATCTGACCGCGGTGCTGTCACGTGTGGAGAGTTGCGACGGGCGGGGCGCTTGTGAGGGCTGCCTAACACGCGCTTAAAGCCGCCCAATCGTTGGCTAGTGAGGCATGACCCCTTAGCTTAGGCCAACCTCGTCAGGCTGCGTCTCGGCACATGTCACTTCTAGCCGTTCGCATCGGCGCGGGCGTGCTCGCGCTCCTCGCTCTTCTCACCCTGCGCGGCAAGCGCTGGGCCTACTTCGCATTCATCGTGCTCGGGCTCGCTTACTTTCCCGCGCAAACTCACTTCCACCTGCACGCCCCGAAGTGCGAGCTGCTCCTCCCCTCCGTGCAGATGCTCGTGCCCTTGCTGCACAACTACGCGTACATCGCGCTGTTCGCCGGCTTCTACTGGATGTCGTGGGTACAGTTCCGGGACGCCAACGCGCGCGGTGTGTGGGCGCTGGTCGCGACACTACTCGCGGGCGCCCTCTTCGAGATCGCCCAGGGCATCGCGGCACCGGTGGCGCGGGCGGGCGCACGGGCGGCCGCGCGCGCGGCGGCGCAGGCGGCGGCCGGACCCTGCAGTGTGCGGGACCTTGTGCCGTATGTCGCCGGAGCGGTGGGCGCAGCGCTGCTGCTGGCAATCTGGTCTCGGCTAACGCGGAAACCGGGGTATGTCAGACTCGTCAGTCGTCGCCCCGCAGCGGCTCGCTCGGCTGCCCCGCCACCCCGCACTGTGGTTCCATCTCGCGGGATCGTTCCGCCGCCGCCCCCGACTTACCCGGGTCCACCGCAGCGGGTCGTTCCTCCGCCCCCAGATTTTTCACCGGGCGTGAGCCCAGTTACGCCATCTGCGGACTCGGCTCCGACGGAAGAAGTCGCGCCGAGGGAGGGGGGGGCGATCGCTGCACGTGCAGCGGTCGTGCAAAGACTTCAGGCGATCCTGGGACGTCTCAAGGAAATGTCCCAACGCCTGTGGATGATCATCCGTGCACGTCGCCGTACGGTCTTCGTTGGCGTTGGTGTCCTGGCACTCGTGGGCGCCGGGGCGATCGTGATCATGCGTCTCCCGTCACCAGCGCCTGTCGTTACCGAACAGCCGGCGCCGCCTCCAGAACCCCCACCGCCCGCGGCTCGGCCCCTCCAGGCAGAAGCCGAGGGGTACTACGTGCCGAGCTACATGTTCACGGTCTCCGATCGGCGCTTCACCCGGCTGACACTGCGTCCCGAGCCCTTTGTCACGTTCTCGCGGCCCGGGATACGGGATGAAGTGGGGTGTGCGGATGCACGGATTACCGCGACTGCGGCACACCTGCGCTGCGAGTTCGAGCGCGTCGGCATCGTGGTCTCGATCGAGGGCCAATTCCCGCAACGCTCGGTCACGAGCCGCCTCGACGCGCCGGTCCTGAACGCCACGATTACGGTCACCAATACCCGCGGTGAGACGGTGTTCCGCGCGCGGGAGTCGTTCTTGTGGCACACGCCAGACTGAGCATGTAAACAAGAGGCCAGGAGACTATCCTGACTCTTCTTGGGACTGGTGTCTTCAATCGTCTTTCTGACCAAACAGCGCCATGTTCGAGGAGTGGCCAGGCATGACCTTGGCCGACGGATTCAAGAAGTGCGCGATCTGGTTGACCGCGATGCACGCCTCAGCGAACCCCGTCGCGATCAGCTTGAGCTTCCCCGGATAGGTGGTGATGTCGCCGGCCGCGTAGATCCCGGGGATGTTGGTCTCCATCGTCTGCGCCACCTTGATGTCGCCCTTCTCGATGTCGAGCCCCCATTCGGCGATCGCGCCGAGCGACGAGATGAAGCCGAGCTGGGGAATCACGCAATCCATCGACAGCGTTTCTTCTTCCTTCGTCTTGTTGTTGAAGATGGTGACGCGCTCGATCCGGCTTGACCCGGCGATCTCTTTCAGCTCCCAGAACGTGCGTAGCTCCATCTTCCCCGCCGCCGCGAGCTTCTGCACCTGATCGACGGTCGCCTGATGCGCGCGAAACCCGTCGCGGCGATGGATCATCACGATCGACCTCGCCACGCCCTGCAGGTTCACCGCCCAGTCAAATGCCGAGTCGCCGCCGCCAACGATCAGGATCCGCTTGCCGGCGAACGTCTGCAGGTTCAGCACGCGATCGTGCAGTCCTTTGTCATTCCACTGATCGACGTCTTTGAGCGGGAGTTTGCGCGGCGTGAACGCGCCGATGCCGCCCGCGATCAAGACGGTCCGGCCGGGATACTCGTCCTTGTCGGTCACGATCGTGAACTGCGGCTTCCCGTTCTCCTCGGTGCGACGGAGCCCGATGACTTTTTGCGCGAGGTTCACCGGCGGCTTCCACTGTAGCCCCTGTTCGGCGAGCCCCTTCACCAGGTCCTTCGCCAGGATCTTGGGAAATCCCGCGACGTCGAAGATGTATTTCTCGGGATAGAGCGCGGTCAGCTGGCCGCCGACCTGGTCGAGATTGTCGATCAGGCGGTGCGATGCGCCGCGCATGCCCGCATAAAACGCCGCGAACAGGCCGGTCGGGCCGGCGCCGATGATGATGATATCTTTTGCCTCTTGCATCGCGCGTACTCTAGCGTCGTTCTCGCTCTCGGGCTACTGGCCTGCGCCGGTAGTGCTCAACACGCGGCCCTCGGCTGGAGCCTGGGCGGCGAGGCGCATGTCTTCATCGCCGACGATGACTTCGCGCGGCGCTTCTACCACCACCTCGGCGGCAAGCGCAACCTGATGGACGCCCTCGCGGGACGTCAACTCATCGCGCTCGACGCCGGCAAGACGCAGACCGCAACCGTTCTTTCGGCGAACGGCGCCGCGCCCGCCAGGTTGAGTCTCGCGCGCTTCCATGCTCCCGCGTCTTGCGGGTACCCCGGTCTCGTGACGGAGCTGGTCTTTGCCTTCCCGCCCGGCGGCGCAGCCGGCCGCAGCGCGCCGCCATCACATGTGACCGTCGTTGCACTCCTCGACACGCCGCCATTTACCACCGCCGGGGGCGCGACTCGTGCCACCCTCTCGTCCGCCGCGGCGCGCGCGCTCGTCAAGCGCGTCGCCGAGCGCGCCGAGCAAGCGACGCGTGGTTCGGCACTCGCCCTGCTGCGCCCGCCCGCGCTCGATGCCGATCAAGCGGCTGACGCCGGTGAAGTCGTCGCCCTGGGAAGCGGCTCACGCTACGGCGTCGGATTTCGCGCGACATTCGTGGGAGCGGGCGACACAACGTTGATCACCGGTGTAGCCGCGACCGATAGCGCGTTGCACCAGCTGCATTGGGTTGTGAAGCCGCACCGGCTGCGACTCGTGCGCGGGATGATTGCCCGTAGCACGCCGGGCGTGCGGTATTCGCTGCGCGGCGCCGTCGCCGGCTCGGGGGGCGACAGGCTGCTCTTGATCGATGAATTCGCCGACGTTTCGCCGGGCGATTCCCGCGCCACCGCCGTCGCAGCGGAGACGCGCCACGTGGTGGCGGCGCAGCCGCTCGCGCTGCGTTGCCCGTGAGCATAACGTTCCGCACGTGAAGATCTACACGAAGACCGGCGACGCTGGTGAGACGGGATTATTCGGCGGCGGGCGCGTGCCCAAGGACGACCCTCGCGTCCGAGCCTACGGCGACGTCGACGAAACGAATGCCGCGATCGGGTTCGCGGCGTCCCTCGAAGTGCCGATTCTCGAGGTGGATGCCATCCAGGCGATCCAGCGGGACCTGTTCGCGATCGGTGCCGAGCTCGCGACTCCTGACCCCTCCAAGCTGCGGACGACGATAACCGCGGATCGGGTGGGCAGCCTCGAGAAGTTGATCGACAACTATGAGACATACTTGCCGCCGCTCAAGAACTTCATCCTTCCCGGCGGCACGCCCAAGGCGGCTGCATTTCATCTTGCCCGGACGATCTGTCGCCGTGCTGAGCGATCCGTGGTGGCACTCGCCCACGACGCACAGGTCAATCCCGTGATCATTCATTATCTGAATCGCCTGTCCGACCTGTTGTTCATGCTGGCCCGCGGCGCGAACAAGCAGGCGGGCCGCTCCGACATCCCGTGGTAACCATCCGCGTCCCGCTCGTCGAGCAGCGGGATGCTTCCTACGACATCCTGATCGGCGCAGGGTTAGTCCGCCAGCTCGACAAGATCCTGCCGGAGTACTGCCCAGCGGCGGCGTACGCGCTGATTTCGGACTCGCATGTGGGCAAGGCGTACGGCGAAGATCTCCTGACGCGGCTATCGGCTACTGGCTATCGGGTTGAATTACTCACGTTCCCTGCCGGTGAGTCGCATAAGACGCGCGACACCTGGGCATCCCTGTCGGACCGCATGCTCGCCGCGCACTTCGGGCGCGACGCCGCGGTGATCGCGCTCGGCGGCGGCGTCGTGAACGATGTCGCCGGCTTCGTCGCGGCGACCTACCTCCGCGGCATTCCCCTGGTGCAGGTTCCGACGTCGCTGCTCGCGATGATCGATTCCTCGATCGGGGGCAAAACCGGTGTGGACGTCCCCGCCGGCAAGAATCTGCTCGGCGCCTTTCACCAGCCTCGCGTCGTCGTGGCCGACCCGGAGCTCCTGGGCTCGCTGTCGAGCGTGCAGCTCTCCGCGGGACTCGCCGAGGCGGTAAAGCATGGCGCGATCGCCGACGCGGACTACTTCGCGTTTCTCGAGAGCGAGTACGCGGCGATCTTCGCCAAGCACGCGCCGGCGCTCGAGCGCCTCGTGCGCCGTTCGGTCGAGATCAAGGCGGCCGTCGTCGCCCAGGACGAGCGCGAAAAGGGGAAACGCGCCATTCTGAATTTCGGTCACACCGTGGGACACGCGATCGAAGCGACGTCGAAGTACGAAGTTCAGCACGGCGAAGCGGTGGCGATCGGGATGGTGTACGAGGGCCGGCTCGCGGAAATGCTCGGGATCGCGGCGGCGGGCACGTCGCAGCGCATTCGCGCGGTTCTGGAACGGCTGCATTTACCGGTCGAACGGCCCGACGCGAGCCACATCGACGACTTGATCGCCGCGATGCGCGCCGACAAGAAGGTGCGCGCGGGTGAAATTCGTCTGGCGCTGCCCCGCGCGATCGGCACGGCACATGGTGATGATGTTCACGGGTGGACCGTCGCTGTGGATGAAACGACGATTCGTCAGGTCCTGGTCAACACGTAGCCCACATTCCTTTCCACGTCTCCACAGCCGCAAACTCATCCTTCGGATTGAGTGTCCCCACATGCGGTTATGGGCTCGCAGATCCATTTTCCACAGGTTCTGTGGATAGTGGACAAACTGGGGAATCCCTACAAACCAAATAATTTGTGATGTGGAAAACTACGTTTATTTGCACCTATTAGCGGGAAAACCTATATTGGCGCGTGGTTTAGGTGGCCTAGCGGCGGCTTCGCTCGCCGTTTCCACACCAACTTCGCGTTTCAAGGGGAGTCGCGCATGGCGAGGTCGAATGCCGGCAAGGCGAAGGCGTTTTTCCGCACTACACCCTCCGGAGCCTTCGACCAATACCTGCAAGACATACAAAAACTTCCCCTCATAAAAGATCCCGCTGAAGAACGTCGCCTGGCACGTCGAGTGCAACGAGGCGACGAAAAAGCTGCCGAGCGTTTGGTTACAGCCAATCTCCGATTTGTCATCTCCTACGTAAAAAAATATCAGGGTCACGGTCTCGATCTCTCCGAGCTCGTCGCCATCGGCAATGAAGGCCTGCTGAAGGCGGTCAAGAAGTTCGATCCCGATCAAGGCGTCAAGTTCATCTCGTACGCGGTGTGGTGGGTACGCCAGGCGGTGCTCAAGGCGCTGGCGGAGCAGACGCGGAGCGTGCGCATTCCGCTCAATCAGAACTCGCAGCTGATCCGCATGAGCCGGACCGAGACGTACCTGTCGCAAGAGCTCGGCCGCGAACCGACCGACAACGAAATCGCGCAGGCGCTGGAGGACAGCGTCGAGAACGTGCGCACCGCGCGCCGCATGACGGCCGCGGAGCTGTCGCTCGACGCGCCCGTCGACCGCACCGACAAGGATGCCGCAACGCTCGGTGAGCGCTTTGCGGGTCAGGAAGGCGGCGAGATCGAGGAGCGCACTGACGGCAAGTTGATGCGCGAGTTCATCGATCGGATCTTCCAGAAGTACCTGACGCCGCGCGAGCGCAAGATTCTCTATCTCTACTACGGACTCGAAGAGGGCAGCGAAGCGATGACGCTCGAGAAGATCGGAGCATTGATGGGCGTCACGCGAGAGCGCATCCGCCAGATCCGCGAACGGGCGTTTGAGAAGCTGCGCGAGTCTCCCGACGGGAAAGCCCTCAAGGGATTCTGGAGAGCTGCCTAAAGGCAGACGCCGAGAGGCTGAGCGGCTGAGGGGCTATGAGGAACGCGGGGTCGGGAAATCAAATTCCTGACCCCGCTTCGTTTCATGACTACTATATAGTATGACCGCGCCCCGTAGCCTCGCAGGCGATCTCGCTTCCATTGTAGGCGCGCGTCACGTTCGAGAAGCTCGTGCAGAACGCGTGACGTATTCGATGGACGGCCTGCCGACTCACCGCCGAGTCCCCGATCTCGTCGTGCTTCCCGGTACACGCGAAGAGCTGATCGCCGTCGTACGGCTGCTCGCCGCGCTTGGCGTGCCGTTCGTGCCGCGCGGCGCTGGGACGGGACTGTCGGGCGGCGCGCTCGCGGACGAAGGCTCCGTGCTGCTCGTGCTGACCCGACTCAACCGGATCCTGCAGCTCGACAAGGCCAATCGCCGCGCGGTCGTCGAGCCGGGCGTCGTCAACGCGAAGCTCGGCGCGGCGGCGAAGCCGCTCGGTCTCCAGTACGCGCCCGATCCGTCGAGCCAGACCGCCTGCACCATCGGCGGCAACGTGGCCGAAAATGCCGGCGGACCGCACTGCCTCAAGTACGGCGTCACTGCAAACCACATCCTCGCGCTCGAGATCCTGCTCGCCGACGGCTCGCTCGTGGAAATCGGCAGCCCGGGCGGCGAGCCATGGGGACCGGACCTGGTCGGCCTGTTCGTCGGCTCCGAGGGCAACTTCGGCATCGCCACCAGAATCACCGTGCGTCTCACCCCGTTGCCGCGCGCGGTGCGAACACTCCTCGCTGACTTCAACGCCATCAAAACCGCCGGCGAGGCTGTCTCCGCAATCATCGCCTCCGGCATCGTGCCCGCGGCACTCGAAATGATGGACCAGTCCTGCATCCGTGCCGTGGAAGATTCGGTGTACGCGGCCGGTTACCCGCGCGACGCTGCCGCCGTGCTCCTCGTCGAAATCGACGGCCGCAACACCGACGGCGTGGTTGCGGAGACGGAGGTGGTCACCGAGCTGCTGCGGAAATCCGGCGCGCGATCGGTGCGGTCGGCGGCCAGCGAAGCGGAGCGCGAGCGACTATGGCAAGGGCGCAAGAAGGCGTTCGGCGCGATGGGCCGGCTGTCGCGCGATCTCGTCGTGCAGGACGCGGTCGTCCCCCGCTCCGCGCTCCCTCACGTGCTCGAAACGATTGCGGGCATCGCCACGCATTACGGCCTGGTCGTGAGCAACGTCTTTCACGCGGGCGACGGCAATCTGCACCCCAACATCTCGTTCGACGCGACCGATCCGGAGCTCAAGCGGCGCGTGGAGGCGGCCAGCGCCGAGATCATGCAGGCCTGCATTGCGGCCGGTGGGACGATTACTGGCGAACACGGTGTCGGCATCGACAAGTTGCGGTATATGCCCCTGATCTTCGACGCCGAATCGTTGGGAGCGATGCACGCGGTGCGGCTCGTGTTTGACCCCGAGGAACGGGTGAACCCTGGGAAGGTCGTGCCGGTGCACGCATGTCGTGAATGGGTCGCGAGCCCCGCGGCTACGCCGCGGGGTCAGCCGAGGGCCGTTGCGTGACCATCCTCGAAAAAGTCACCGCGCTTCTTGGTGAGGGGGCAGTCCTCGAGGCGGCACAGGACCGCGTCCCACGCATCGCGCCTGGATCACCCGACGCGGTCGCCTTGCTGCTGGGCACTGCGCATCAAGAGGGATGGCGCGTGCGGATCGAGGGCGCGGGCACCTGGCTGCCGAGCGACGCGCCCGCCGACCTCGCGCTGACGACGCGGCGGCTCGACCGCATTCCCGCGATCGAGCCATCCGATCTCACCGCGACGGCCGAAGCGGGGATCGGGCTCGATCAGCTGCGCCAGCAGCTCGCCGACCGCGGCGCCTGGCTCGCCATCGATCCGCCCGGTCTCGCGGGCCGCACGCTCGGATCCGTCGTCTCGACCGCGTCGGCCGGCCCGCTGCGGCACGGCTTTGGCCCGATCAAGGATCATCTGCTCGGCGTGACGTTCGTAACGGGCGACGGCCGCATGGTGCAAAGCGGCGGGCGCGTCATGAAAAATGTGGCCGGCTACGATCTCACGCGGCTACAGGCGGGCGGATTCGGCGCGTTTGGCGTGATCGTGCTCGTGCATCTGCGGCTGCGCACGCTGCCGCGCGCCGACGTCACCTATCTGCTCGAAGGCGCGCGCGAAGACCTGACGCAGGTCGGCGAAGACATCGCGGCCGCTGGGCTCACCCCCGCCGCCCTGGAGTTGGTGTCTCCGGCACTCGCGCGGCGCGAGCGCTGGGTACTGGGCGTACGGCTCGCGGGATCGCCGGCGCTCGTCGCGGCTGACGAGGCGGGACTCGGCGCTGCGAGCGGCGGCGGCCGCTTCACGCCGCTCCGCGCCGAAGAGGCGCACGCCTTTTGGATGCGGCTCGCGGAAGGGTTCGCGATCCGCCCGGTGACGTTCCGCATCGCCGGCGTCCCCACGGCGAGCGACGAGCTGCTCGATCTGCTGCAGCATCAGCTCGGAGACGAATGGATCTCCGCGTCGCCCGCCGCCGGCGCGATCCGCTGGACCGGTGAGGCGAGCATCGATCGGCTTCAGCGGTTGCGTCGCACGCTCGCCGGACTCGAGGTCCCGCTCACGCTCGAGCGCGCTCCCTGGGCGCTGCGTGGCGCCGTCGGCCACTTCGGAGCGTACCGTGAGGGCGTCGGCCCGCTCGTCGCCGGCCTGCGCCGCACGTTCGATCCCGGAGGTGCCCTCGTCGTCGCCACAGAAGGCTCATGACGGAAGGGCGAGGGGGATTCGAAGGGCTCGACGCGTGTGTCCACTGTGGGTTTTGCCTTCAAGCTTGTCCGACGTTTCTTGCCACCGGCGACGAAGCCGACTCACCGCGCGGCCGCATCGAGCTGATGCGGGGGCTCGAGCGCGGCGACATCGCGGCGACCGACCCTGCCCTCTTCTATCATCTCGACCGCTGCCTCGGCTGCCGGGGCTGCGAACCGGTGTGCCCGTCGGGCGTGCAGTACGCCCACGGCCTCGAAGCGGCGCGCGCGCGAATCACCGCGGCGCGGGGCGTGTCCCGCCTGGCCCGTCTGGCGCTGTGGGCGCTCACGACGCCGGGCATCTCGGCTGTCGTCTACTGGTTTTCTCGCCGGCTGAGATCGGTGCTCCCGCGGGGAATCGCTGGCTGGGGACGCATCCAGTTTGCAGTCGGCATGTTGGCGGCGACAAAACCGGCGGCGATTAAGACGGCGGCGAGAAAATCGGCGGCGAACTCCCGCCGCCCCATCGCCGCCCCTTCGCCGCCCTCCGCCGCCCAGCTGTTCAGGGGCTGCGTCATGCAGGGCCTCTTCTCCCACGTTCACGACGCCACGATCCGCACATTGGCCGTAAATGGGCACCAGGCCCTGGAGGTCAGTGGCCAGGTATGCTGCGGTGCGTTGCACGCGCATGCCGGCCTCCATGAGGAGGCGCTCGACCTCGCTCGCGCCAACGTCGCGGCGTTCGGCGACGGCACAGAGCCGATCGTCGTCAACAGCGCGGGTTGTGGAGCCCAGATGAAGGACTACGGCCGCCTACTGCGAGATGAACGCAGCCAACGGTTCGCCGCTCGCGTGAAGGACGTGACGGAGTTGTTCGCGCCGGCGCCCGTCCCCGGCGCGCCGCTCGATCTGCACGTCGCATACGATCCGCCGTGCCATCTGCTGCACGCGCAAGGCATCGCCACGCCGCCGCTCAAGTTGTTCGCGGCGATTCCGCTGCTCGAGCTCGTCCCCGTCCCCGGCGCCGCCGAGTGCTGCGGGTCCGCCGGACTGTTCACGCTGCTCGAGCCAGAGATGTCGCGCGCCGTCCTCGTCGCCAAGATCGAGCGCCTGCGCGAAGCGGCGCCGCAGGTCGTCGCGACCGGAAATCCGGGCTGCCTCATGCAGCTCGGCGCGGGACTCGCGGCCGCCGGGATTCGCGCGCAGGTCCGTCATCCCGTGGAGCTGCTCGACGACGCCTACCGCGCCGCCGGGCGCTACGAATGACTGGGGGAGCTCGACGGGTCACCGCGCCGGACGGCGTCGAGCTGGCGCTGCATCGGTTGCGCGCGTTTCGCGACGGACGTCCCGCGGTTCTGCTGGTCCACGGCGCTTTCACCAACCATCGATTCTGGCTGCGTTCCTCGGACGGAACCGCGGCCGGGGGCATGGCGCACTTCCTTGGCGCCGCGGGGCTCGACGTCTGGCTCGCCGACCTGCGCCACCACGGGGAAAGCGCGCGCGAACCACGGCGCGGGGCCTGGACGTTCGAGGACTGGGTGCTCCACGACACGCCCACGTTCGTCGCCCGCGTGCGTGAGGAAACGGACGGCGCGCCGCTCGCCTGGATCGGGCATTCGGCCGGCGGAGCCGCGGGGCTGTGCTGGCTCGCGCGCGTCGCGGCGGCGGCACCGCTTCGCGGGATCGTGACGCTGGGCACGCCGGGACCGCGGCGGCTCGGGGCCGTGCGGCGTAGCCTCGCCGCTGGCACGATGGCGGTATCGCGACTGCTGGGGCGATTCCCCGCGCGCTACCTGCGGTTCGGCAACGAAGACGAGGCCGCGGAGATCATCGCCGAATGGATGGAGTGGAACGTGCGAGGCAGATGGCTCGGGACCGATGGCTTCGACTACTTTGCGGGACTGGCGGCGCTGAGCACCCCGTACCTCGGCGTCGCCGGCGGGTCCGACTGGATGTTTGCGCCGGCCGAGTCGTGCCGGCAGGTCGTCGACCGCGTGGGTACCGCGCGCAAGACACTCATCATCGCGCCGGGGTTATCACACCGCGGCCTGGTGTTGAGCGAGCATGCGCGCACGTCGTGCTGGCCGGCCGTCGTGGCCTGGCTCAAGGAGACGTTGTGATCGAGGCGGTGCTGTTCGACTTCAACGGCGTGCTGGTCGATGATGAGGCGCAGCACTGCGAGGCGCTGCAGCGCGTGCTCGCCGCCGAAGGCATCACGCTCACGCGCGAACAATACTACGCCAATTATTTGGGCCTCGACGATCGTACCGGCTTCGTCGAAGCGTTCCGTCGTGCCCAGCGGACGGTGACGTCCGAGATGCTCAAGTACCTCGTCGCGACGAAGTCGCAGCTCTACCTCGAGCTGGTCGCCACGTCGTTGCGGCTCGTTGCCGGCGCGCCCGAATTCGTGCGCGACGCGGGACAACAATTCCGGCTGGGTATCGTGTCCGGTGCATTGCGCCGCGAAATCGATCACGTGCTGGGCAAGACGGGACTCGCGTCGAGCTTCGAGATCATCATCGCGGCGGACGACGTCCAGCGCTGCAAGCCCGATCCCGCTCCCTACCTGGCGGCCCACAAGGCCTTCGATGCTCGGCGCCGAATTGGCGTGGACGCCTGTGTGGTTATCGAAGATTCGTTGCCGGGACTCACCGCGGCGCGCGCCGCAGGCATGGCGTGCGTGATGCTGACGACGAATCACCCGGCTCGCACCCTGGACGGTCGCGGTGCCGCGCTGCTCTGGGATTCCTTCGCCGGACACAACGCCGGGGAGCTGGCCGCCTTGTGAGCGATGCCTTTCCCAGCGCCCCCAGCCCCACCGTTACGCGGCTCGAGCGCGACGCTGTGCCGGCGGAAATCGTCGATCAGCTGCGCGCCGGCGCAATCGTGGCCCCCGCCGACGTTGGGACGATCGAGCTCGTGGGACCGGGACAGGGCGCGATCACCTGTTTTCAGGGTCTGCTCACGAGCGATATCGAGAAGCCCGGCGATGGCGCATTCGTCTACGGCGCGCTGCTCACACCCAAGGGAATGATCGTGGTGGATGGCTGGGCGGCGCGCGCGGGGTCGCGGGTGCGGTTCACCGTGCCGGCCGAGGGTCGCGAGCGCGCGATGCAAATCCTGCTACGCTCGGTCCCACCGCGGCTCGCGCGCTCCGCCGATCGCACCGCCGAGACCGCCGTGTTGCGTGTCGCGGGTGCGCACGCCGTTGCGGTGATGGGCGCGGCGGGCATCCCGATCCCACAGGCGCCGAATCACGCGATCGAAGGATCGGTGGGTGGAGTGGCGATCGAGGTTGCACGGACGAGCGATGCGACGTTTCCGCCCTTCGTCTTCCAGATCACCGCCCAAGCTGACCAGCGCGACGCGATGCTGGGGCGGCTGCGCGCGGCCGGCGCGCATGACGCTCCCCCGGAGGCGCTGGAGCTGGCGCGCATCCTCGCGGGGTGGCCGCGGCTCAGCTCGGAGGTCGACGAGAAGACGATCCCGCAGGAAGTGCGCTTCGATGAAATCGGCGGGGTGTCGTATACAAAGGGCTGCTATACGGGCCAGGAAACGGTGAGTCGCCTGCATTTCCGGGGGCATGCCAACCGCCAGCTTCGCGGCCTCTTGTTCGAGGCCGATCCCCCGGCGGCCCCGGCGACCGGGTGGAGCGCGGTCACGTTCGAGGAGAATGACGTCGGCCGCGTCACCAGCATCGCCTGGCTGCCTGACGGCGGGGGGTCGGTGCTCGGCCGCTGGGTCGGCCTGGCCATCGTGCGGCGCGAGGTACCGGCCGGCGCCTCGGTGCGGGCGGCCGGGCGCGAGGCCCGCGTGGTGGCCCTGCCCTTCGACGCGCCGCACGTCGGCCCCGCGTGAGGGTTCTTGTCACCGGTGCCGCTGGGCTCGTCGGCACCCATGTGCTCGCCGCGCTGCTGGCGCGAGGCGAGCAGCCCCGCCCCCGCGCGCTGGTGCGCCAGCACTCGGTGCGAACGGTCGAGGCGTTTGGCGCGGAAGCGATCGTAGGCGACGTCACCGACCCGAACACATGGCAGCGTGCGTCCGAGGGCGTGGACGCCATCGTCCACGGCGCCGCACTCGTGGCGTCGCACGATTCGTTCGACGAATTCACTCGTGTGAACGTCGGCGGCACGCGCCTGGCGCTCGAGGCCGCGCGGCGGACGGGGGCGCGCCTCATTCATGTCTCGACCGTCGCGGTGTACGGCCGCGCGAAGGTCTTCGAGACTGGAGCGCAGGGGGTCACCGAGGACTATGCGTTTCAGCCGCTGCCCGTGTCCGACTTCTACGCCCGCACCAAGCGCGCGGCAGAACAGCTGGTGCAAGAAGAAGCCGTGAAGGGCGGGCTGTCCGTCATCGCGATCCGGCCCAACGTCATCTACGGCGAGCGCGACCTGCTCTTCACGCGCCGGCTGATCGCGAATCTCCGGCGTGGATTCCTGCCGCAGATCGGGCCCGGAACGAATCACTTGTCGTGCGTGTATGCGGGCAACGTGGCCTCTGCAATTCTCGCCGCGCTCGACGCGCCCGCCCAGCCCGGATTCCGTGCCTACAACGTCACCCGCGACGCCGCGCCACTCCTGACGCAGCGTGAATTCTTCGCGGCGTTCGCCGAGGCGTTGGGGCTAAAGCCGCTCAAGATTTCCGTGCCGGTCGCGGTGATCCGGATCGGCGTGAAAGTCTGGAGCATTGTGATGCGGCTGGTGATGCCGGGTCGCTACACCGCGCTCGGGAATTCGGCGATGTCGTTCATTCTCGGCGAGAACCCTTACTCAGTCGAGCGCATCCGCGACGACCTGGGCTGGCTGCCGCCTTTGGACACACGCAGCGCGATCGCGCGGTCGGTGAGGGAAATAAAAAGCCCGGGCGGCGCCCGGGCTTGAAGCCTTCTACAATCTGCGTGACGCTACGGACGACGCGTCGCCGGTTTCGCGGCAGGTTTCGCAGCGGGAGCCGGTGGCGGCGTGGTCGTGGTAGTGGTGGTGGTGGTGGTGGTCGTGGTGGCCGCCTTGGTGGTGTCGGCGGGCGCCATCATCTTCATCGAATCCGCCATCTTCATCGACGAGCTATCGGCGGCGGCGCTGCTGTTCTGCGCCTTCTTGCACGCCCCTGCAGCCATGACGACGACCGCCACAGCCAATGCGATGCGCTTCATGCGAGCTCCTGTTTAAGTACGGGGGTCTTCAACGAGGGCGAAACGTACATAGGGGACCTGTGCAGTCAAGCTGAGCTAAGTTATAGGAATCATGCTGCCTTCTGATCGTCGCACATTCCTCAGCCACCTCTCTTCGCTCGCCGGATGGATCTCACTCGGGCGGCACCGGGGGGAGGACCAGCAGCCGGTCGTCGAGGCGCGGCCCACGGCGCTGTTCCAGCAGCCCGAAGGCCGCAAGAACCTCGTGCGCATCACCGTGTCCGGACTCAGCGCGCCCGCCGCGCGCGCACGCGTGACGGACCGGCACGGCGCGCTCGTCGGCACGGCGGGGCTGTTGCCGACACCGCAGGGCGTCGCGCTGAGCGGCGAAGTCTGGGTCCCGCTGTCGGAGCCGTCCGATTTTCAAATCGACGTCGAGGTCGGACGCGATCGCGCGGCGCGGCGCCGGCTGCGCCTCACACCGGCAAAACGTTGGACCCTCTACTGGCTTCCATCGATCCACACCGACGTCGGCTACACCGACCTGCAGGAGCGCGCGCTCGAAATCCATCGCAAAAACCTCGACGCGGCGCTCGCGTGGACCTCCACGCATCGGGATTTTCACTTCACCGCCGAGTGCGCGCTGCAGGTGCTGTCGTACCTCGAGAACCGCTCGCCGGAAGCGGGCGACGCGCTGGTGCAGGCGCTCCGCGACGGCAAGATCGGATGGCAGGCGTTGTTCGCGAACATGCTCACCGGGATTCTCGATCATGAAACGTTCGCCCGGCTCGTGTGGCCCGCGGGCAAGCTCGCGCGTGAGCGCGGTCTCACGTTTGCGTCCGCGCAAATCACCGACGTCCCCGGGCAAACGCTGACGTTCCCGATGCTGCTCGCCGCCAGCGGTGTGAAATACCTGGCCAGCGGTCCAAACCCCGACCGCGCCGTGCCCCTGCTCCCCGCTTCCGGGACCGAAGGGGGGGGCACCGCGTACCCGCAGCTCTACTACTGGGAGGGGCCGGACGGGAGCCGCGTTCTCCACTGGCGAGCGCACCACTACGGCGACGGCACGCGTTTCGGCTTCGATGTCGGGCCCGACGAAATGGGCCACCGCCTGTCGGACTGGCTCCTCAATCAGCCTGCATTTCTGGCCCAGAATTGGCCGTATGACACCGCGCTGCTATACGGTGCCGATTGGCAGGACAACACTCCTATGAAGGAAGCGATCGTCGCCAACGTGCAGGAATTCGCCCGCCGGTTCACGTGGCCACGCATCATCACCGGCCGGCCGGACGACTTCTTCCGCGACGTCGAGCGGCGTTACGGCACCAAGATTCCCGTGCGGCGCGGCGATACCGGCCTCTACTGGGAGGACGGCGCAGCCTCGACCGCGGCGGAGTTGGCGGAATTCCGGTCCGCTCAGCTCGCGGCCCGCGCATCCGAGATTGTCGCGCTGTGGGATGAAAGGATTGAGCCGCGCGACGATGACGCCCCGCAGCGCCGCCGCGGCCGCGCCGATGCCCGCGCGGCGATGTGGCGCGACCTCCTCATGTTCGGCGAGCACACCTGGGGCGCCGACGAAAGCATCACCGCTCCGACATCGCGCCAGACCGTCGCGCAATGGGCATACAAGAAGCGCTTCGTCGACTCGAGCGCCGCAGCGGCGCGCGACTACTTGAGCGATGGACTGGTGCGTCTCGGCCGGGCGTCGCGTGCGGGCCGTGGCCGACTCGTCTTCAACGCGGGGGCGTGGGAGCGCACCGACGTCGCGCGCGTAGCAGGCGGCGCCGGCAAATCATTGAGCTTCGACGGCAAGGAGCTCGCGTCCGTAGATCTCGACGATGGCGACGCGCTCGTCCTGTTCCGCGAAGTCCCACCGCTCGGCTACCTGGCGCTCACCGAGTCAGACCGGGGCTCCCCGCGCCCGCCCGCGTCCGACGGGGAGGCGCTCGATGCCAAAGCGGGCGGCTTCACGGTCCTACTCGATCCCGCGACCGGAGCAATTCGCTCGCTCAGCGGGCCCGACGGGAAAGAACGCGTGAAACCGGGGGGGGGAGATTGGTCCGGCCTGAACCAGCTCGTCTACGCGCGCGGCGGCGAGCACAGCGCGCTCTGGACCTCCGGCAATCGCGACGAGCTGAAGAATCCGCCGCAGCTCCAGCTGACGCAGGCCAAGTTCGTGCGGTGCCGCCGGGAGCGCCTCCCCGGCATCGGCGTGCGGCTGGTGGTCGAGCGGGCGCTCGAGGGTTTCCCCGCCATCACCTCGATCGTGACGCTCTACGATGAGCTGCCGTGGGTCGATATCGAGAATCGCATCGTGAAGACAGCGACGCTCGCGAAAGAAGCGCTGTACGTCGCCTTCCCATTTGCGTTCCTCAAGCCCGCCGTCGATGTCGAAGTCCCGCTCGGCAGGATGACAGTCGACAAGGATCAGCAACCCGGCAGCTGCCGCGACTGGTTCTGTCACGCGCATTGGGTCTGGCTGCACGAGGCGACCGACGGCGTGCTGTGGAGCGGCCCGGACACACCGCTCTTCACGCTCAATGATTTGTTTCGCGGAGCGTGGCGCCGTACGATGGTCCCGCCGCCAGACGGCACGCTGTTCGCCTACGCGATGAACAACTACTGGTTCACGAACTACGCGGCGTCGCAGGGCGGCGCCTGTACGTTCCGGTTCCGGATCTCGCTGCTCGCGCCCGGAGACGCGGCGGAGCCGGTGCGCCGCGGCTGGGCCGCCTGCGACCCGCTGTACGTCAGCCCCTCGTACACGAACGACACGCCCGGCCCGTTGATCGCGAAAGACCGCGCCCTGTTTTACGCCGATAAGGGTGTGATGGTGGTCGGCGCGAAGCCCGCGGACGACGGCGAAGGCGCCATCGTGAAACTGCTCGACGTCACGGGGCAGCCGCATAGCGTCGGCATCTGGCCCGCGGCGTATGCGTTCAAGCTTGCGCGTCAGACGACGCTCGTAGAGCAGAACGGCGATGCGATTACGGTGAGCGGTGACGGCCGCGCATCGGTCGATCTCCCGGCATGGGGAGTCCGAGCGGCCCGCCTCTTTACGCCGGCCGAGGGAGGAAGCTCCTGAGCGGCAGACGCCGCGACGTCGAGTTTGCTCCGAAAGACGCGCAGTTGCGGGACGACGTCCGCACGCTTGGTGCTCTCGTCGGCGACGTGCTGCGCGAGCAGTGTGGTGACGCCTTCTTTCAGCTCGTCGAGCGCGCGCGGCGCGCCGCGATTGCAGGATCGGACGACGAGCTGCACGCGCTGCTGCGCGGTTTGCCGCCGCGCGATGCCGAGACGCTGGTCCGCGCGTTTACCACCTACTTTGAAGTTGTCAATCTGGCCGAGCGGATTCACCGCATCCGGCGCCGCCGCGACTATTTACGCAGCGCGAGCGATCCTCAAGAAGGCAGTCTCGCCGACATGGCCCGCCGGCTGGCCGCCGCCGGCGTCACCGAGCCCCAGACCGCTACGCTGCTCCAGCGGCTGCGCATCGAGCCGGTCTTCACTGCGCACCCCACCGAGGCGACTCGTCGCACGCTGCTCGAAAAAGAACAGGTAATCGGCCGGCTGCTCGTCGAGCGGCTCGATCCGTCGCGCACACCCGATGAAGAGCGCGCCGCGTTGGCGCGGATCCGCGAAGAGGTCACCGCCACCTGGCAGACCGATCCGCAGCCTTCCGCCCGGCCCACGGTGATGGACGAGCTGGAGAACGTGCTCTTCTATCTGACGGACGTCGTCTACCGCGTCGTGCCGCCGTTCTACGAAGAATTCGAGCAGGCCCTGCGCGGCAAGTATCATTTCGCGGTCCTGCGCTTCGGCTCCTGGGTGGGCGGCGACATGGACGGCAACCCCAACGTCGGCGCCGACACGCTGCGGGCTGCGCTCGCGCGCCAACGCGAGCTCGTGCTCGAGCGCTATCGACGCGAGGCAACAGAGCTGTCGCGCCGCCTGTCGCAATCGGGCGCCCTGACGGGCGTGAGCGATGACATTCGCGAACGCGTCGCCGCCTACGGCGACCAATTCCCCAAGGCGCTGGCGGCGATTCCCACGCGCTATCACGACATGCCGTATCGCGTGCTCCTCGCCCTGATGGCGGCGCGCCTCGAAGCGACGCGCCGCGACGACCCCAACGGCTACCTCGGCGCCGTCGAGCTCGAGGGCGACCTGGGCGCCGTGATCGCAAGCCTCCGCGCGCACCGCGGCGAGCACGCCGGACTGTTCGGCGTGATGCGGCTGCTGCGGCGCGTGGAGACATTCGGTTTTCATCTGGCCACGATCGACGTGCGCCAGCACGCGCACGTCCATCGCGCCGTAGTCGGGACGCTCCTCGGCGATCCCACCTGGCCGGCCCGCCCTCAGGCCGAGCGTCTTGCGCGACTGCGCCAGGTGCTCGAGCGGGGCGAGCTGCCGTCGGCGTCACCCGACGCCGAGGCGGCGCGAACGCTGGAGGTCTTCAAGGCGATTGCCGAGTGCCGGGCGCGCTACGGACCCCATGCGGTGGGACCCTACATCATCAGCATGGCGCAGGGGGCTGATGATGTCCTCGCCGTGCTGGCCCTCGCGCGGTGGGGCGGGCTCGCAAAGGCAGATCACATACCGCTGGACGTCGCGCCGCTGTTCGAAACCGTGGATTATCTCGAGGGGTCGCCCGCCGTCATGCGAGAGCTGCTCCAGGAGCCCTACTACCGGGCGCACCTTGCCGAACGCCGCATGCACCAGATGGTGATGATCGGATACTCCGACAGCAACAAGGACGCGGGGATCGGCGCGGCGCGCTGGGCGCTGTATCGGGCGCAGGCGGCGCTCGTCGCGACGGCGGAGCAGTCAGGAGTTGATCTGATGTTCTTCCACGGCCGGGGTGGCTCCGTGAGCCGCGGCGGCGGCAAGATCGCGAGTGCGATTCTGAGCTCGCCGGCCGGCTCGATCCGCGGCCGTTTCCGCATGACCGAACAGGGCGAGGCCATCAATGCGAAGTACGGGCTGCGCGGCATCGCGTTGCGCACGCTCGAGCAGACGGTGAGTGCAGTCGCCCTGGCGACCGCCCTGCCCGGCCCCGTCGATGCGCGCGAGCCCAGATGGACCGACATGATGGAGTCGATTGGGCAGGACAGCCGCGCCACATATCGCGCGCTCGTCTTCGACGACCCCCACTTCGTGGAATACTTCCGGCGGGCGACGCCCATCGACGTCATCCAACGCATGGAAATCGGCAGCCGCCCGGCGACTCGCTTCGCCGACCACCAACCGGGCGAGATCGAGGCGTTGCGCGCCATCCCCTGGGTGTTCGCCTGGACGCAGAGCCGCCACCTGCTGCCCGGCTGGTATGGCCTGGGGACCGCGCTCGACCGCGCGCGGGAGCGCTACGGCGTTGCGGCTTTGGACGACATGATTCGTGAATGGCCGTTCGTCCGGTCGCTCATCGACGACATCGAGATGGTGCTCGGCACGGCGGATTTCGCGATCGCCGCACGGTACGCCGGTCTCGCCGGCGAGCTTGGCGACCGCTACTTCCCGCTGATTCGGGCGGAGTTCGATCGCACGGTCGCCAACGTGCTTGCGTTGAAGCATGAGAACGCGCTGCTCGACTCCGATCCGGCGCTGCAGCGGTCGATCTTGTTACGAAATCCGTATGTCGACCCGATGAGTCTGTTACAGATCGATCTGCTGGAGCGGTGGCGCGCCGCTGGCCGGCCGGACAACGACGTGTTCCGGGCGCTGCTGGCGACCGTGCGGGGGATCGCGCAAGGGTTGCAGAGCACGGGCTGAATGGTTTAATCTCGAACCCATGACACAAGCGACGACACTCGGTGAGCTGAAGCGCACGGAATGGGCCAGCCCGGCCCGCCGCCAGCGCACCGTAAAAGACGAAATGCGGGAGAACCTGATTTGCCTGCTCGAGAACGGTTCGCCCCTGTTCCCGGGCATCGTTGGCTATGAAGAGACCGTCCTGCCGCAGCTCGTCAACGCGATTCTCTCGCGCCACAATTTCATTCTGCTCGGCCTCCGCGGGCAGGCGAAGAGCCGCATCCTGCGCCAGCTCGTCTCGCTGCTCGATGAAGAGATCCCCATCATCGCGGGGAGCGAAGTCAACGACGATCCGTTCGAGCCGATCTCCAAGTATGGCCGGGAGCTGATTGCCGAGCGCGGCGACGACACACCGATCGCGTGGCTGCCGCGCGAGCTGCGGTTCGTCGAGAAGCTCGCCACGCCGGATGTGACCATCGCCGATATCATCGGCGACGTCGATCCGATCAAGGCCGCGCGCGGCGGGCACCTCCTGTCCGACGAGCTGACGATGCACTTCGGCCTGCTGCCGCGGGCCAATCGCGGCATCTTCGCGATCAACGAGCTGCCGGACCTTGCGGGCAAAATTCAGGTGGGACTCTTCAACATCATGCAGGAAGGTGACGTTCAGATCAAAGGCTATCCCGTGCGCCTGAACCTGGACGTGGCGCTCGTCTTCACCGCGAATCCCGAAGACTACACGGCCCGCGGCAAGATCATCACGCCGCTCAAGGACCGGATCGGCTCGGAGATCACGACGCACTACCCGCTGACCGTCGAGCTCGGCACCGCGATCACGCAACAGGAAGCGTGGGTCGACCGAAACGGCGGTCCACGCTCGATTCGCGTCCCCGACTTCATGGCCGAGCTGATCGAGCGAATTGCGTTCGAGGCACGCGAGGACAAGCGCGTGGACCGGCGCAGCGGTGTGTCGCAACGCCTGCCGATCAGTGTGCTCGACAACGTGCTCTCGAATGCGGAGCGGCGCACGATCGTCACCAAAGAGAAGACGGTGGTGCCGCGCATTTCCGACGTGTACGCCGCGCTGCCGGCCATCACCGGCAAGCTCGAGCTCGAGTATGAGGGGGAGCTGCAGGGCTCGGAGACGATCGCCAAGGACCTGATTCGCCGCGCGGCCGGCCGCACCTTCGAGGGCCGGGTCGGTGGCGCCAACGTGGACGACATCGTGCACTGGTTCGATGAAGGCGGCGCGCTCAAGATCACGCCGGATGAGCGTTCCGAGGCGCTCCTCAAGGGCTTCACCGTAGTGCCCGGCCTGCTCGACCTGATCGATCAGGTGGGGCTCGCCGCCAAGAAGGATCCCGCCACCGTCGTGTCGGCCTGCGAGCTCATCCTCGAGGGGCTCGTCGCCGAGAAGCGCATCGCACGCAACGAAGAGCTCGGGTACGTGCGCGCGCGGTCGGAGCAGAAACCGCCTTTCGGAAAGGGACCCGCCGGACCTGGAACAGGGCCCAATCTGTTCACGTAGTCCTCATCTCTTTCACATACCGGAGTCGCCATGGGCAAGCTCGTTCTTGGTCTCGTACTCCTCGGCGTCGCGTTCTTCCTCCGCCTGGGAGCGGCCACCGTCCGCACTGAGAGCGGCCCAGGACGTCCGATCAGCGGCACCCTGCGCATCCTCAGCTATGCCGCGCTCGTCGTCGGCATCCTGACGGTGCTCGGATCGACGACGGTCGTGATCAACGCCGGTGAAGTCGGCGTGCGGCATGCGTTCGGTACGGTGGATTCCAAGCCGTTGCTCGCCGGAATTCGGTTGGTGTCACCCTGGTCCTCGGTGGAGCGGTTCTCAACGCGTGAGGAGCAGTGGCCGCGCGCCGGGGCGCAGGTGGAGGAGATCGAGGCGCTGTCGTCCGAGCAGATGGGCATGCACGTCGAGGTCTCGATCCGCTGGCAGATCGATCCGCAGCAAGCGCCGCGGATCTACACGGAAATCGGCGATGAAGACCAGATCCGTGGGGCCGTCTTGAACGCGATTCGCAAGGGCGTCCGCGACGGGATGGTCCAGTACTCCATCAATGACATCGCCAAGCGGACGCAGATCGCCAACACCATGGAATCGCTGGTCGACTCGGCGCTCGTCACTCAGCCCCGCGCCGGCGGCGCGATATTCCGCATCGCAACCGTGACCGCGTTCTTCCTGCGCGACCTCCAGCCGCCCGCCCAGGTGGTACAGGCGATCAACAACAAGATCGCGCAGGAACAGCAGGTCGAGACGGAGCGGCACCGCGTCGAAGTCGCGCGGCTCCAGGCCGAGCAGCAGCGCCTGCTCAACACGACCCTGACACCCGAAGCGCTCATGCGACAGTACCTCGAAGTGCTGCGCGACATGAAGACGGGCAACAACCTGGTGATCCTGGTGCCGACGCAGGGAGGAGTGCCGATCCTCAATATCGGAGATCTCCGACGGAATCTGCGCCCGTAGTAAAACCGCTCGTCACGATCACGCGCCAGTACGCCTCCGGCGGATCGGAGATCGCGCGGCGCGTGGTCGAGCGGCTTACGGGCTGGACCCTGATCGACAACGAGTTCATCGATCAGGTCGCCCACCTCGCCGGATTGTCACGCGACGAGGTCGCGCGCCACGAGGAGCGCGCGCCCGGCCTGCTCGAACGTCTGGCGCGGACGCTCGCGGTAGCGTCGCCCGAGATGTTCATCACGACCGGTGAACACGCGATGCCCGTCGATTCCGAAGAAGCCCTGGTCACGAAGATGACCGAGCGCGTCATCGCCGAGGCGGCCTCCGAAGGGCGCGTCGTGCTGGTCGGGCGCGGGGCGCAAGCGATGCTCGCCACGCGCTCCAACGCGCTGCACGTCTACGTCGTCGCCTCCCTGCCGTTCCGCCGCAAGGTGGCGATCGAACGGCTCGACGTGGACCCGGCGAACGTGGACAAGGCGATTGTTGAGACCGATCAGCACCGCGACCAGTACGTCAAGACCCTCTACGGCCGCGACCGGCAGGACCTCACGCAATACGATCTGGTGCTGAACGCGGAACGTCTGGGGTTTGACGGCGCAGCTGACGTCATTGCCGCCGAGGTCACGCGGCGCGGATGGATGGCTCCAGCCAACCCGCGGTGATGACGGCGACCGCGACGATCGCGCCGCCGCCGGCCAACGTCGCAGAGACGCCCACATGCTCTGCCACCACGCCGAAGAGAAACGCCCCGAACGGCGCCATGCCCACGAACACGAACGAGTAGAACCCCATGATGCGCCCGCGCAGATGATCGGGCGCGGTCGTCTGCAGCAGCGTGTTCGTGATCGAGTTGTTGACGATCATCGCGCAGCCGGTGAGGGCCAGCAGCGCCATGGCAAGCACCAGGCTGCGCGACGCCGAGAAGAGAATCAGCAGCAGGCCAAAGGCGGTGCCGCCCGCGAGCATCAGGCGGCCGCGCGACCGGATGCGCGACGAGGCGAGCGCGACGCCGAGTGCACCGATGACGGCACCGATGCCGATGGACGACGTCAGCGCCCCGTACCCCGTCGCGCCCCGGTGTAAAACGTCGCGCGCGAAAACCGGCATCATGGCGATATAAGGGAAGCCGAACACGCTGATCGTGGCCGTCAGGAGCATGAGCACCCGCAGCCTGCGGTCACCACGCAGGTAGGCCAAGACCTCACGAAATCCGGCCCATGCCGAGGTTGGCTTGGCGGGCGGGACGTTGCGCGGAAGCTTCATCAGCAGCAGGCCGGCGATCACGGCGATATAGCTCAAGCCATTCAGGAAGTAGCACCAGGCGATGCCCACCGCGCCGATCAACAAGCCGGCAATCGCCGGGCCGACGACGCGCGCAGCGTTGAACAGCGAGGAGTTGAGCGCGATGGCGTTCATCAGGTCGTCCTTGCCGACCATCTCGACGATGAACGACTGGCGCATCGGAATGTCGAACGCGCTCGCGAGGCCGAGGAGCGTCGCCAGCAGCAGCACCTGCCAGACGGCGACGACTCCGGTTTTCACGAGGATCGCCACGGTGAACGCCTCGAGCATGAAGGCGACCTGCATAAAGACGATCACCCGCCGCTTGTCCACGCGATCGGCGATCACGCCCGCGTAGAGACTGAAGAGCAGCACGCCCAGCGAGCTGAGCGCGGCGGTGAGGCCGACGTAGAACGGCGAATTGGTCAGCGTGAGGATCAGCCACCCTTCGCCGACGTTTTGCATCCACGTGCCGACGAGGGAGATGCCCTGACCGATGAAGAAGAGGCGGAAGTTGCGGTGGGCAAATGCCCCAAGTCCGTAGCGTCTCGCGCCCCCCCCCGTTGCGGCTTCGGTCATTGCGTGAAAGGTCGCGAGAGCACGACATTGTTGGTAGGCACATGAAATACACGACGTACAGCCGCTACGTCTCCGGTCTGCTCGAGACGCTCAACCTCCAGGCGCTGCTCGACCAGCTCGCGGATTTCCTGCTGCAATCGGGCTTTGCGGGTGGGCCGTACTCGCATCCCTTCTGGGGTGAGTTCGGCGAGGAAGATCCCGACCGCTCGCTCGACGCCCTGCGCCAGGCGATTCTGCAGGCCCTGATGGACTCGGGCCAGCTCACGCCCGACATGCTCAACGTGCTGCGCGGCGAATCGACCGGCGACGCCCAGAAGGACCAGCAGCTCCAGAAACAGCTCGCCGACTTGCTCGATCAGATCGTGCAGAAGCTGATCGACGAAGGCTATCTCAACCTGCAACAGGCGCCGAAGATGCCGGGCGCACAGCAGCCCGTGCTCGGCCCCGGCGGCATGGCGAAGGAAGCCGCCCAGCAGGTGCAGTTCAATCTCACCGACAAGGGCATCGACTTCCTCGGCTATCGCACGCTCAAGCACTTGCTCGGGAGCATCGGCAAGTCGAGCTTCGGTGCGCATGAGACCGAGCATCTCGCGACCGGCGTCGAAGCCGAAGCCGCGAGCAAGCGGTACGAGTACGGCGACACGCTGAATCTCGATGTCAACGCGACGCTGTCGCACGCGCTGAAGCGCGAGGGCCTCGGCGTCCCGATCAACCTCGAGTACGACGACCTGATGGTACACCAGGCCGAGTACCGCTCGTCATCGGCGACGGTGCTGATGCTCGACTGCTCGCATTCGATGATTCTGTACGGGGAGGATCGCTTCACGCCCGCGAAGAAGGTCGCGCTGGCGCTCACGCATCTGATCCGCACGCAATTCCCGGGCGATACGCTGCGGGTCGTGCTGTTTCACGACACGGCGGAAGAGATCCCGATCGGCCAGCTCGCGCACGCGCAGGTGGGGCCGTATCACACGAACACGACGGAAGGGCTGAAGCTCGCGCGCCGCATTCTGATGGGGCAGCGCAAGGACATGCGGCAGATCATCATGATCACCGACGGGAAGCCGTCGGCCCTGACGCAGCCCGACGGCCGGATCTACGTGAA
>Ga0207653_10000047_pt1 | contig 91340 bp, 70 predicted proteins | sample KBSK5251metaG_FD_184341 | JGI IMG/M metagenome (GOLD analysis project Ga0207653, IMG submission 184341) | Corn, switchgrass and miscanthus rhizosphere microbial communities from Kellogg Biological Station, Michigan, USA - KBS K5-25-1 metaG... | ecosystem: Host-associated > Plants > Roots >... | reverse complement strand
GACGGCCACAAAGAGTCTGGGTGATCCTTTCTTCAACATCTACTTTACCGGCGGCCCTTACACCATGGGCGGTTGCATGGGCTGTCACGGCAATACCTCTGTCAACGGAGGATCCGACGCCAGCTTCATTCTCGCCGGCGCACCGTTCCAAATCGAGGGAGCTGAACCGCCGCCGCAGGTCATGCTCTTGAGGCACCAAAGCTATTTCCGAAAGTAATACTGGGAGCGCGGGAGCCCTCGCCCGCAATGACTGTGAATAGGAATGCGGGGCATTTCCCACTCCACCTGAGTATGTTTGACCTTAGGTTCGGGACGAGGGCGTCCGCGCTCCTAGTGTAAGCGGCCGTTGTTTTCAAAGTTCCGCAATCGTTGTTGCTCCCGGGGTCTTTCTGATCCAACATACAAGTGAATCGCGCCTGCCCGACAACCGCCCAAATGAGGAGTGACTTTGAAACCACGTCCTTGCACCGCATCAGCCAACTGCCGCTCGACGCGGACGCAGAGATCTTTCGCCAGTATCCCAGCTTCAAGCTTGGAGTCACCCGCAGCGTGCGCCATTATGCCGAGTTGCTGCTTCCGCTGGTGAAGAGACTAATCGCCAGTGACTCGAAACATGCCAACTGGATTCTGACGGCGCCGGCGATCACGGCCCGGACACCGGCGGCTGCCAATTTGTTGTGTTGGGAACTGTTTAGACGGTGTCAGCGTGAGCGAGATTTGCGCACTCGCGAGATCACTTTGATCGACATCCGGCACGATAGCGAGTCGACGACCTCGATCGACTGGAAAGATCCGACCAGGTCGCAGGACTATTCAAAACTGGACTACGCAGACCGGGTGACCGAACGCGAGAAATTCAGCCGGCGGCTGGCCGATAACGCTGAATTTCGCGAGCGGCCGGTTTTGTTCGTCAACGACATCTGCGTCACGGGCGCGCAACAACACGCAATGCAGCGGTACTTTGAGCGGGCCGAAGCTGCTTACGTGCACTGGCTGTATGTGATCGACGTAGATCAGGAAATCGGCAGGTCGAATCCGGAGATAGAATGGCAGATCAATTTCACCCCGTTCGAAGACCTTTTGCGAATGATGTCCCGCGAACAGGTTCAATTCACCAGCAAATGCGTGCAAAGGCTGATGAACTTGAGCATCGCGGAACTTGTCCAAGTCCTGCGGGCGCTCAATGCTGAGCGCAGAACACGTCTGCTGGATCTGGTAGAAATGAATGGCTTTCAAAATCTCGACGGCTTCCAGGAACAGATGGCGCTGCTCAGGTCATACGGCCCAAAAGGGATCCACGCCGGCGATGATGGACTAGTGTAGCTGTAGAATCGGTTAACGATGACATCGTCATGACCACCCAACAAACGTTACTCCGTTCGCTCCGAACCATCGAGAAGTTGCCCATCGACTATAGCGATGACTTTTTCGGCCACTACCCGGGTCTAAAATTGGGGGTCACTGAAAGCGTCGACTATTACGGTGCGCAACTCTCACGGCTGGCAGAGGACGTCATCACGCAATCTCTTCCGGGACCTGCTGATTGGGTGATCACAGGACCGGCCTACAACGTTCTGCCGGGTGCGCCCAATCTGCTGTGTTCCTATATTTACGAAGATCTAAAGCACAAGCTGCCGGACTCGATCACGCTCACTCTCATAAAGCTTCCTGTCGAAACGGACAACCTGGAGATTAAGGATTCGGAATCGCTGCACAGCTACCACAATTACAGCACCTTTACTCAGCAGGAAAGAAGCCGGCTTTATGAGCAGGAGCCCGAGCCTCTGCTTGAACCGCGCGACTTTCGCGGCCGATCAATTCTTTTCGTGAATGATATGAAAGTGACGGGCACGCACCAGCGCTACATGGAGCGGGCCTTTGCCAAACTCGATTCGCCACAGATTTGCTGGCTCTACGTGCTAACGATCAGACAGGAAATTGCCGAAGCTGAACCGGAAGTTGAATACGCAATCAATCACTCTCGGCTCGCCAGCTTTGAGGAGTTCGCGGATCTTCTGGCAACGGACAAACTGGAATACACCTCGAGGTGCATTACTCGACTCTTGTCCTATGAATTGTCCCAACTGGCAACGCTGTTTCGGATGCTCGACATGGGCCGGAAGAAGGCCATCCTTGAACTCGCGACGGCTGAGGGGCGATTCAGCGGGGACTATTTTAAGGAGAAGATCGATCTGCTTAAGAGATGCGTAGGCTAGACCATTGATTTTTTGATTCGATGCTATTTCCAAAGGACGATGTGGGTTCGGGTATGCCGTTTCTTACTTTGCGGTTTTTCTTTGCGGCTTTGCGCCTTTGCATGAACAGTCCTACGAAAAGGATCATTTCACGCAAAGCCGCTAAGGCGCAAAGACTCGCAACAAGCACTAAGCCTACGTTAGGAATTCCTGATGAGTGAAAACCAGGAGCGCAGAAGCCTTGCCGCCGACATCCGCTTGCTGGTGCTCGATATTGACGGCACGCTTGTGGACGAATCGAATCGCATCCGCGATTCCGTCGCCCAGGCAATCCATTCAGCCCAAGGCCGTGGGGTTGCGGTCGCGATCGCTACCGGTCGACTGTATCGCTCTTCCCTGCACACTTATGATTCCATCGGTTCAACTTCACCTTTAATCTGCTGTGAGGGCGCACTGATCCGGGAGCGCCATAATGGATTCATTCAACGTCACTGGCCCTTAGAGCCTCTTGTTGCAAACCAAATGCTGGATTGCACGGAACGGCTAAGCCTGAATGGCAGCCTTTCGGTTCACTTCTATATTCAAGACGAGGTGTATGTCTCGAATCTGAATGACGCGACGATCAAATATTTTGCCGGGTCTACGGTTGAACCAATCGTGGTGAGCGACTTACGGCAACTGCTTGATCGGCCAACCACGAAAGTAACGGTGGTGAGCGATGATGAACAGATCATTGCCCGGCTCGCTGGCCAACTGAAGAATTCGCGCAGCCGAACTCAAGTAAAGCAGTTCAAATCAATAACGTTGCTCGAGGCGTTTCATTCAGCGGTGAACAAACGTCTGGCTGTGAGTTATCTGGCTGAGGAAATCATGGCGCTGCGACCAGAAAACGTGATGGCCATTGGGGACGATTTCACCGATATCGAAATGCTCCAATATGCTGGAATCGGGGTCGCGATGGGGAATGCCCCTGCAGAGGTCAAGGCCTTTGCGGATTGGGTAACGACACCCATCGAAAGGGATGGAGTGGCTTCGGCAATCGAAAGGTGGATTCTTCGGGCCAACTCTGATCCGGCGCTTACTACCGCATGCACCTCAGGTTAAGCCGGTACGCAGGTACCTATTCCAGGAGTCCCTCAGAAATCAGCAAGTCAATTGTGGCTCGCATATATTTTGAGTTAGTTCGATTCCTGGCGTTGAACTTGTACCAGAGTGAGGTCTCGCAATTCGTATTGTCTTTCGTCATGTACGAGACATTGTCGGAATGACAACTAATTCCATTTGCAATTCTCATGAAATTGAACCATACATCGTCAGCCGTAGGGCACGTCTCCTTAATCACTTCATCATCGAACATGATGTTTCTGGTCTTTCGGAAAAACGAAGGATGGTAAGCAACGCCCCCTTTGCCAAGATGGAAGTTGTATAAGTAGTTGGAAATCGGACGAGCGAAGTTCTCATAATTCAGCCCACGAACATCACCAGCGTGGCGGAGCGTTAACGCCCAATTGCTTGTGCAGCATTTGTTTCTGTTGAAGTCGCCAACAATCTTTTCCAAAAGCGTCGGGGTATACACCGTGTCGTCATCAATAGTGATGATCAGGCAGTCCTCGTCAAACTTCTCCTCAAGAAGAGGCAGCAACTTACGAAAGGGTCCTGTGTTCAGACACCAGCGTAGTTCAAATAGTGGATTCGTTTTGATGAACTCTGAAAGCGGCGAACCAATCGTTCCGTTTGTGAAACCGAGATCCAATAGATAGGGGCTCTCTGAAAGGAAGATAAAACACCTGTCGGGCAATTGTGTTTGCGCGGCGATGCTTTGTAACGTTTCAACCACTGTAGATTCATTTTGCTTTATGGTTGTAAGCGATACATAGACGTTCATACGGATCTTCCGAGAAGCACGGTCGGCTATTTCGTCGTAGTGGTTTCGCTGTGAGCTGAGCGCCTGGAGGTGATGCGCGGGTCGCGCAGGTTTTTCTCGCATCAACGGTTATTGGTTCCAACACTCTTCGACGATCTTCACGTATTCCTCGCGCTGCAGGCGAATGAGCCGCGAAACTTGATTGAGATGTAACCGATAGTGCAGCTCAACGGTCGGCAAATTGTGGATCTTCAAACCCGCCTTGGCCAATTTCAACCAGAGACCAAGATCCTCAGCGGTGCGGTACTTCGGATAGCCGCCCAGATTCATCACGTGACTGCGGCGTAGCATTACCGCCGGGTGATTAAGAAACCAAATTCCCGAGGTATCGTATTGGTGTTTGATGTACTCGTGTGTGACGTGTTCGGGATGTTCGGTTGGCGGCTGGAGACCCTCATCCAGGTCGATCATCTGTAGTTGAGCTCCAAGCACGGTCACGTCTGAGTGAGTTCGCAAGTATGCAAATTGCCGCTCTAGCCGGGTCGACATCATCTTGTCATCGCCGTCCATCCGAGCCACCAACTCTGCGCGACATCGACCCAGTCCCACATTAAGAGCGGGAGCAATGCCCTGGTTTTCATCGAGTCGCACGAGGACGACCCTGGGATCAGCGGCGATGCGATCAATCTCTGCGATTGTTTCGGCCGCTCGCGATCCATCATCCACGAGGACAAGCTCCCATTCGTGGAACGTTTGCGCTTGTATCGACTCCCAACATTCCGCCAGGTACGCCGCTGGCGTATCGAAAATCGGCATCAAAATCGAAACTTCGCAGCGCAGGGCTGCCGAGAAGCCCGCACTATGAGCGGCGGCATGCTTAGGTACATCATTTTTGTTAACAACCGATTTGCGCGCCTTCTCCGCTGCCTCGGAACGCGCGTCCGCCTCATCCAATTCACGCAGTCGGGCGAGAAGCTCGGTATCTTCGCGCGCGTACAATGGCACATCCCCGCAGTTGTACCTGAGCCCAGGCAGGTCTCGGGCGATCACGGGCAGCCCCGTCGCCATCGCTTCCAGCGCGGAATACGAGCCCGTTTCACCGAAGGTAGCGTCTGTGGAAATCAGCACTGCATCCAGCCGGCGCAGCGCCGATGGCATCTTGCTCGGTGTCACATCTTCTGAGAAATCGACCCAAGACAGTTTCGCAAGTTTCTCCTTAACAAATCGCTGATAGCCCGTGTCGAGTCCATGCCCGATGAAACGGATCCGCCATGGACCCGGTTCCCATGCCAGAAGTGTTTCAATGAAAGAGCGCGGAACTTTGTCCTCGTGCAGACGGCCCACGATGCCGCAGACGAGGCCAGCATGTTTCCGTCTGGTCGGGCGAAACTTGGCCGTATCAATCTGCAGCGGCAGAACCTTGAGCGACAACTCGCGCCAGTCCGAATGAATTTCGCATGAGTCAAAGTTCGAAAAGACCGCGGACGGCGTCACATGTTTTGGCGGTGACTCTCGCAGAGAAGTCGCGGAATGCAAGATCCAGACTTGCGAGCACGTGGAGCTGATCCCGTTTTGATTAGACGGATCGTGATGGACCAACAAATCCGGTTGCAGGGTTTCAATCAAACTCAGGACCTGCGGCCTGTCTAATTCGGAATGGACTGTGGCGCCGGCGAACTCAAACGGCCCACGCGCGCCGACCGTGAGGATGTGCGTATCCCAGCGGTGGGCTTCGTGCGAACACCACATGTCGAGCATGCGTTGCGCGCCGCCGACGGTAAGGTCCCACGGCATGAGATGGATCAATCGTGGGCGACCGTCTCGTGGCCAGGGTTCTGCCAGTTGTTCTACCGACCTTGTCATTTGACACTCAGACGCAGCTTGTCTTCAACAGTCCGGAGGGACGAAATGTTCATAGAACCAGGAAAATCCCAAAGTGCTTAAAAGCTCAGGAGGAGCGAAATGTCCCAGTTCATCAACGACATTACGCTCCTCCGGAGCTAAGGCTTCCTTTTATGTCTCTGCCTCTATAAATATTTCGTCCCTCCGGGACTGAAGCCAGTGATTTGTATTTAGCGACCATCGTAGTCAGCACTCTACGTCTGCACTTCAACACTTGCGCCAACCTCAATCCGGCGACAAAGTTTATTTCCCCAACGTTCCTCTACAGGTTCCGCGAATTCAGCGTTTTCAGTCCCACCATCCGCACGATGCACAACCGACCTGATGGCTTCGACCCATTTGTCGACCAGTGGCCTCAGCGAGACTTCATGCCTGGTCCACACGGGCCAGGAGTCAGGGTGGACGCTGACTAATTCTGACCATAGACGATAAAGGCGCGCCCGCTCGTTTGTCGTCAGCGGTACCGGCAGTGCGTTTGGCAGTGCCTGCAAACCATGATGACCGCCGACCTGTTGATACAAAGTCGCGACACCCAGGCTGATCGACTCGGCCGCGGCCAAGCCGAAGCCTTCCGTAATACTCGGCAGAACCGTGCATGCCGCGTTGCGCATCGCGACTCGCAATTCATCCTGGGCGAGCCAGGGCAGCCAGTAAATAGGAGCGCTTGCCGAGGGATTGTCCAACTCGGTTCGCGGCGTGGGTGGCTGCACCGCCACACACGCGATGTTGTCCGTTCGTAGTCGTTCCGCAATCGCCACGAAAATCCCAAAACCCTTGTCGACTGAGGGCCGGCTGGGAAAAAGAACATAGGGCCTGGGCACATTTTTCAGATTCTCCAGTCTTGAGCCGGGAATCGGTTTTTTGTGCGAATTATTCGTGACTGTCGGAAGGCACCCCATGGATTCGACGGTCATCACTCGATGTTCGGCTGACGCCTTCGCGAGTGCCTTCTGCAGTTCTTTGAGTTGGTCAGGCCATTCGAACTCGCGCGCGTCCTTCAAAATGCCCGCGCTCGTTACAACGATATCGGCCTTCATAACGGCAGAGGCGAGCAAGGATCGGGACGGAAGGAGTTGGCGTTGATTTCTTGAGCGGTCCCTGATTGATGGATCGTAACCACGAAGCCAAAAGATTGATGGGTCGTAAAGACTATGAAGCCAAAAGACTGACGGCCCGGATGATCGCTTGCCGTTCTGTTGGTTGATGAACATCGCGCCTTCGTCGCCGTGAGCGATGACGGCATCTGATCCGGCGCCGGCTCTAATCTCTTCGACCGCCTCGAGCGCAGCGCGACAGAACTCGCTACATTGCAGTACTCGGGGCGCCTGACGGAGTTCGACCGGCATTTTCAAGAACATCGGCGTCAGCAGAGGGGCCAGGTCCTCCGCAGGGCGAGTGTCCAGCCAATCCGGTAAGAGAACTCTGGTTTCGATTCCGAGTTCCGTCAGCTGATTAGCCAGGCGTCGAATTGCGTACGCAGTGCCGCCCCGCGTGTGAAACGGATCTAACTCCCAGGAGATCATGGTCAACGATTTCACAATCTTTCTTTGCAATGATGCCCTGAGCGCTGCGAAAGTACCGATGAACCAACGCTACAGCGTTAACGGATAGAGAGAGCTGCGAATTTACTGAATCGAATGGCTTAAGTTTAGCATGATGACATTCTTCAAACTTAACCGATCTCAGATTCTGGTAGCGACCTGATTTTCACCGTAAGATTTTTGTGTAGGCCAGGCGTTTACGCCTGGGTGAGAAATGGCGGTCAGGCCTAAAATGCCTGGACTACGAAAAAGTAATTCAAATCACGAACCTCCTGCATCTCGAATTGAGGCGAATGCGGGAACTATGGCAACCTGTCAGGACTTACTTCAACAAAGAGGTGCACAGCAAACTCGAATGACTTCTTCTCCAGGTCACAACAGGTCACTGACTGATGTATTGACCAACTACTCCGATAAGGATCTCACGTTTTTCGCGCTGACTTACAAGAACTACGAAGCCACGGCAGAATGCCTGGCTGACCTGCGCAAACATTATCCAACGTGCCGAGTCATCTTACGGTCTGATGGAGATCCGGATTCTCGCCTCCCGCTCCTCGCCGAACGCAGCAAGGTCGACTTTCGCGGAGAGCCACGATTATTCGGGATCGAGAATGGTGGAGCGGTTATCGAGCGCATGCTCGAACTCTTTCTCGAAAGACCAACTCGATACCTGTTTAAGATCGATCCCGACACCGTCATTCATCGACGATTCCAGTATCTGCCAGTTCGTAGCGGATTGTTTGGAACGCCGCAAACAGAATCGGAGAGTCCTTCAATTCAAGGCGGATGCATGGGTTTCACTCGGGATGCGGCAGAACAGATCTTACGGTCGCAGTTGTTGCGAGACTGTCGTTTGAGAGAGCCTGCCAAGTTTATCGACGATTCGCCTTATTTCGTTCGCATGACGGACCGCGCGAACCGCTGCGGATTAGCCAGCTTTGACTGGATTGTGCCGTGGATCGCCGGCCAGTTGGGAATTCCCTTATTTTCGTTTGACGAAGTCAACAGCGGCTGGGGTCAGGCGCCTCCGAATCCCGACCAGCGTTACGCGGTGAGCCATCCTCGCGCCAAGTAGTGAGTCAGTTTAGAGTACAAGCTTCAGCCTGCTTCTAATTGATAGCAGCCTGAAGGCTGAACTCTAAACTCAAACGAACCTACTAGCTGGCCGCACCTCCAGTCGCCACCAGATCGCCACCAGATCGCCGCTTGTCGTAATCGACTGAATTGCAGAGAATGACGGATTGCTTGCGAGTATTCGCCGCCCGTTGACCGCAAAAACTCAGCTCTTTGATTTCCGAAATCTGATATTCAATCGAGGGGAGATCCTACTTATGGCAAAAGCAGCTTTGGCGCCAGCCGCCAAATACCAGTGGCAATTGTTACAGAATTCTCCAGTCGCAAATTCACGCACCGACGACATCTGGTTCTTTGACGAACTGACCGGATGGCTGGTCAACAGCAGTGGATATGTCTGCAAGACGGAAGACGGAGGCGAAAACTGGACGCCGAAGTTCTTCCTCCCGCCAAATCTTCCCAGCTTCCCCTATCTGCGATGCATGTCCTGGGCGAACCGGAAGATCGGCTGGTTCGGCGCGGTGTGCGGGATTGGAGACGTTGACTCGATCACTTCGCCCAGCCAGTTCATTTCAACGCTCTTGCACCACACAACCGATGGCGGAGAGACCTGGAAACCGGTCAAGAACCTGCCGGATGGTTCGCCCGCAGGCATCTGCGGTTTCCACGCGGTCAACGAGCGCGTTGCTTACGGTTCCGGAACCAACGATCCCGGTCTCCCGGGTCCGGCCATCATCAAGACGATGGACAATGGCGCCAGTTGGGAACTGATTGACATGAGGAAGCACGCCTCGAATCTCATCGACATTTATTTCTTTGATGAGGACAACGGGTTTGTGGTCGGCGGACTAATCGACGAGAAAAGCAAGGTTGACCACAAGGCTTACCCACCGCCACGGCTCAGCCGTTACGGCAAGGTAAAGCCCGTCATACTTCGCACTCGCGACGGCGGAAAATCCTGGGTGAACACAGTCGCCAACATCAAGGACTTCGAGAGTGGAGAGTGGGGCTGGAAGATCCAGTTCCTCAACGAAACCCATGGCTTCATCGCGCTCGAGAACTTTCGCGATGCATCAATCCTGGTGACCAGGAATGGCGGCAAGTCCTGGGTAAGGAAGCACGTTGCCAAAGACCAGAAGCCTTCCTCTAAGGCAATCAACAACGATCTGGAAGGAATCGGTTTTATCAACGAGCGTCAGGGCTGGGTCGGCGGATGGGGCTTTCAGGACCTGAGCGCACCGGTCGGCGGTCTCGAGAACAGTTACACCGAAGATGGCGGCGAGACCTGGATTGCCCAGGACCATTTGCCCGATCCCAACATCCAGGAGCCGCTAAGCGATCCGCGCTATCGCATCAACCGCTATCGATTTGTGAAGGACATCGCCGGGAATGTGACGAGCGCTTATTGCTCGGGCCAACAGGTGTTCAAGCTGAGCATTGGCACTAAGAAGGCAGCGTTTGCCGCCCGCACTTTCGGAGTGACCGCGGCCATGAAACGCGTCGAGCCGGCTAACTCCACGCAGACTGATCAGCCTGACAAGGCTTCGGCGATGACAAAGCAAAATGCGGTGGCCGTCGAGCCAGGTCTGAGCTTTCAGCTGGCCCAGGTTCCGACCGATGATGGCACTGTCGAGATCAGTTACACGTTGACGGAAGATGCCGAGAACGTTTTCGTTGGACTGTGGAACAAGTTTGCCTTCCACATCCGTACTTTGGTCAGCGAGACGACGCAGACCCGCGGAAAACGAACGATCGTTTGGGACGGCAAAGACGACCAGGGAAATCCCGCCGGCCCCGGCGTCTTTATCTGCCGGATGTGCACTGCCGGCGGAAAGGGCGCCAGCCAACTGATCGAGTTGCAGGGAGCGTTCTAATTGCGACAAGCAATTAGTTCTGACGAACAGGGAGAAAACAGATGGCCAGCTTTACAAGAAAGAGTGCGTGGAATAACAGCGGCACTTTCAAGAATCAGGATCTCTTGTGGTACGCGAAGGGCGTCGGCAAAATGCAGTCGCGGGCTCTAAACGATCAAAAAAGCTGGTGGTTCTTCGCGGCGATTCACGGACAGGAAATAAGCTTGTCACAGTTTCCCGGCTGGGGGCACCTCCCTTCACCGCCGCAGGTGCCAACTACTCCGCTGCCAACGTTGACCGTCAGAAGGCTGTATTGGGATCAGTGTCAGCACCAGAGCTGGTATTTCCCTCCATGGCACCGTGGCTACCTGATCGCACTGGAGGCGCAAATCCGCGCGGCCGTGGTGAGTCTCGGTGGTCCCAAGACCTGGGCCTTGCCGTACTGGAATTATTTTGGCCCAGCCAATCAATACGAGATTCCGCCTGCCTTTACTAAAACGAAATTACCGGACGGAACACCGAACCCGCTGTTCGTAAAAGCCCGATACGGGCCCAAGTCCGACGGCAACATCTACGTTGAGATTCCTCCGGCATCAGAGAAGAATATGAACAATACCGTCTATACCGGCAGCAACGTAGTCACCAAGTTCCCCGGCTTCGGCGGACCGAAGACAGGTTTCTCGCATGGGGGTGGAACCAACGGAAACCTCGAAAGCAATCCCCATAATCTCGTGCACGTCGACGTCGGCGGCAACGGGCCTAATAACACCTATGGATTGATGAGTGATCCGGGTCTGGCGGGGCTCGATCCGATCTTCTATCTACACCATTGCAACATCGATCGAATGTGGGCGGCGTGGAACGCGAAAGGAAACCCCAACCCCACTGAGCAGAACTGGCTCAAAGGACCCGCGGCCGTTGGTGGCCGGAAATTCGCAATGCCAATGCCCGATGGCAGCTCCTGGATCTATACCCCCGCCGACGTAAAGAGTTTGAGTCAGTTGAACTATACTTATGAAAGCTTAACGGTGGCGGCTCAAGTGATCCAACCGGCTGACAAGATGGCGCAGAGGCTGGTGAAATTAGGAGCGGCGCCCGCAGCAGCCACCGCCGCCGCAGCAGCGGGAGGAACTATGGATGCAGGCGATAATGCTGAACTTGTCGGAGCCAATGAAGGTCCTGTTCAGCTAAAGGGTTCGGGGGCGCGCGCAACTGTCAAGCTTGACACCAAAGTTAAGAAGAAGGTGACCAGCAGTCTTGCGGCAGCTTCCACCGCGTCGCTGCCTGACCGAACCTATCTCCAGCTTGAGAATGTTCGAGGAAACATCGACGCTAATAAACTCGACGTCTCAGTCAATCAACAGCATGTAGGAACTGTGGCGCTGTTCGGACTTCGGAGAGCCTCCCTAAAAGACGCCGCACATGGCGGCGAAGGTCTCACCTTCGTGATGGATATCACGGACATCATTGACAATCTGTTCGTTGACAATGCGCTCGATGCTAATTCGCTCGATGTGAGAATTGTGCCCAGTAACCCTGTTGCGGACGAAGCGAAGATCACCATTGGGCGGGTCAGCGTCTACCGCCAGGGACAATGACGATCAGTCCTCAAGAGCGCGCCCGGATATATATTCCGATACTGCTCATAAGCGCGATCGCGTGGATGATGCTCCTGGTTAATCCCGGGAGCATCATGACCCTTGCTCACTGTCCGGTAACAGACTCGGGAGCATCGGCGGCTTCATTTCGGATGCTGCTGGCGATGAACCCGGTCTCTTCTTTGATGGCGGGCTGGGCGGTGATGCTGTTCGCCATGATGTCGCCGACATTGCTTGCACCGATTGGCCATGTAGTCGAGCGCAGTTTCAAACGCCGGCGCGCCCGTTCCGTTATTCTCTTCGTAATTGGATATGCCGTGATTTGGATGGCGGCCGGCAGCGTACTCCTGGCAGCAAAGCTTTTGCTGAGCTTGGTTGCGCCCCAAACATATTTACCGGTGGTTGTAGTGGGCCTGATCGCATTCGTCTGGCAGTGCTCTCCCATAAAGCAACGTTGCCTCAATCGCGGGCATAATCATCGTGAACTCGCAGCGTTTGGCATCGCCGCAGATCTGGATGCGCTTCGTTTCGGGATTAATCACGGGGCCTGGTGCGTCGGATCTTGTTGGGCTCTGATGCTATTCCCGATGCTGCTGTCAGAAGGACACTTTGCCGCCATGGCTGCCGTGACCTTCCTAATGATCAGCGAACGGCTCGAACCGCCGGGACCGCTGAGTTGGCGCCTGAGCCTCCGTGGGAAACTGATGCGGATTGTGGTCGCCCAGACTCGGATACGACTGCACGGACTACGGTGAGGTTCTGGGCCATCCTCTCCTGTCACTGGTGGCCCACTTTGCGATCCTTTGCGTCTTTGCGACTTAGTGTGAACAGAAAACCTCGATTCAAGGTCACATCTTCACGCCAAGGCGCTAAGTCGCAAAGCACACACAAAGGAAAATTAGGCCGCTACCCACCTGTCAGGTCGTTCGATTTTTGCGTGTGACTCGGGATAATCTTGGCCGATGGTAATCGCAGACGATGGTTCCTCCACGCGCGGATGGTCCGGCGATGCTACCTCGCAAAGCGGGCAGGCGGGCGGGACAGTCGCAGTTCTGGAGTGGCGCGCGTGGGATGGCTTCCTGCTGACTCACGTACTCCGTGATGACGCAGTGCGGATCGAGACTGATCCCTTCCGCGAATTCCCTTCCGCAGAATTCGATCGCATTTGCGATTCATTCACAACAGTCTGCTTCCAAATTAACCTGTCAGTTCGCGGTCGACTGCCGCTGCGAATCCGCGACCTCACTAATCGCTTCGTTGAGCGAGGTCTCTATGTCGTTAACGGACTGGTCCAGGACATTCGCAAGTCGACCCTTCACGCACATCTTGAAGCCATCGGGCTGGCTTCGCTCAAAGCAGCGCCGTCCGGTTCCCCTGAAGAAATTCTGTTCGTTAAGACGGACCTGAACTATGGCGGCGATTTGGAAAGGTGGCTGCCGCCGGAGAGCATCGCTGTCGCCGGCTTTGAGCGTTTGATCTCGAGTGGCATCGGCGCCTACCGCTACAAAACCGTCGAGCGCAGAATGCTCGAAGAGAGCACCTGGACAGATCCGGCAATCGTCGTTGAAAAGTACGTCGGCAACGCCGAGAATTCATTCTACCGCGTCTACTTCTCTGGCGAGCAGGTCATCATCGTCAAAGCCTTTGCGCCGGGCATTATCAAGAAACTGTCGAACGATCCGCGTGACACGAATTTTGTTACGGACCTCGAACATCTTAAAGCGGGTACGGACGATCTACCGATCAGCGCGAAGTTAAAGGCCGATGTTGCCACGTTTGTCGAGAAGACGCCGGTAGAGTTTGGCTGCATCGACCTGGTGCATGACGGTCACGACAAGCATTACATCATCGACCTTAACCTGACACCTTACGCGGGAAAGAGAGTGCACGACGTGTTTTTGAATAACTTCCTGCGGTTGGGGATCATGAATGCGAATCAACGCAAGCCTGCCGTTTCGATTCGTACTCCGCTTGCCAGGTGAGTCTTCCAGGAATATTAGCCGCGGGTGAACGCGGATAGACGCAGAGAAGAAAAAGCAATACTCACGAAAAGGCCCAAGAAACACATTTTCTTTTGTGTCTTTGTGATTTTGTGGCCGTCTTTGTTCTTATCCGCGTCCATCTGCGTTTATCCGCGGCTAAAATCTGGCTGAGATTGCTCGTCAACAGGAAGACGAATTGTCCGGTTGCTTGTGCTCAGATGGCTCAAACGCCGGCGAGGCCTGGTCCACTGTCTGGGGGAGGTAAGAAGCGCAGCCCGGATTCTCGTTTATGGCCGCTCACCATCACACACGCGTGGTCCGGGTAAGCGCCATCGCGAACCATCGCGAAGTCAGATCGCGCGTAGCGGGCCGAAAAGCTCAAGCGAGGAAACGCGGTGGAATTGGAAGGCGAATGATGAAGCAGGTTATCAAACAGCAGAAAGTGTCCCGCCGGCATTGAACAATCGACGATCCGATCAGATTCGCCTGGTACTGCCGCGCGGGTGAAGGTGCTCCAGTAATTGCTGTTGTCCGGCAACGGCAAATGCTCTCGCGTATGGGTGTGACTGCCGGCGATCACCCTCATTGCGCCGTTCTCCGGGGTCGCTTCGTCGACCGCAAGCCACATCGTGACCCACCCTTTTTCCACTCCCCAAAAATAGGACTCCTGATGCCAGGGGATCTCGGGACCGTGCGGAGGCTTATCGAAGAACTGTGTCCTGAACAACATCACGTCGTCACCAAGGAGTTGTGTGAGGGGGCGGACAACCTGCGGAAGAGTGCACAGCTCATAAACCAGCCGGCAGTCAAGGTGCCGATCAAAGACGAGCCGGTCTCCCAGCGGAAACACCTGATGGTATGGCGCGGTCGATGGGAGCGAGACCACGTCCCGCAAGGCGGCCCCAATCGGCCCCGCTCGCTCAGCCGAATATAGTTGAAAGTCAGTGAGCAAGCCCTCACGCTGAAATCTCCCCAACTCTTGCGGGGTCAGGGACCGCGCAGATACGCTGTCCTCGTAGCGCTTCACTGGATCAGTGCTCCTGGTGTTCGGCGCGCGAACGCCGTGAGCGGACAAGAAGACTCAGCTGAGCGTACCCGTCAACAAACGGTTTGACATCCACCCAGCTAATCTCGAAGCGGGATCGAAAGAGAGCGATTAGCGGATCGGGGGCCCAATGGGCAACCGGAACTTTTCGCGCCGCACCGTGCTCATCGAACATCACACAGCTATCATGAATCTTCTCTTCCGACTCCTCGACAACGCTCACCATCATCATCATTGAGCCTTCGGGATGCAATACGTTGTCAAGGGCGGCGAGTGCATTGGGCACCAGGTTGAATGGGATATGTACCAGGACGTAGGAAAACCAAATTCCGTCGAACTGCTCTTTGAGATCTGCCAGGTCCAGGAGGCTCATCTTAATCGTCCGTGCCTCGGGACACTGTTCCCGGCACTGACGCAAGGCTTGCTCGCTTACGTCAAGTCCGGTCACTTGGTATCCAAGATCGAGTAGCTGCCTCGTGTCTCTTCCCGAATTACACCCGACGTCAAGAACCGAGCCGCCGGGCTTGACTGCTGCCGTGAACTGCCGCCATTCCTCACTCTGCAAGTCATCACGATGGTTCCAGGTGCGGGCGTAGTCGGACCACCCATCGTCATAGACCTTCGTCACCGCGGTGAGAAAGGCATCGTCATCACTAAATGAATGGCTACGCTTCATCGGTGGTTTCCCGCTCCACCTATCTCTCAGCAAGGCGCAAATTCAGATCAAAGGCAGGAGTTCCGTGCAGGTGATATCGAAAGGCATCCATCATAGTCCTGGATTCGTGGTGACTGGACTCAAAAATCATTTTTTGGGCAAAGCCAGTGGTGACTATTTTGTCTCCTTAACACGCTTCGGAGCAACGTTAACCGGCAGCAGGTCCGAGACGATATGACTCACGGTGAGCGGCGTCTCCTTAACGTAGCCATGGCACGAGAAGCAATTATTGTTAGGCGTCTGATCGAACGTTTCCATAGTCGTGTTGGCCGCTTCGAGTGAACCACGCTGTACGTCGGCGCCGCCAGAGGGGACACCTCCATTTGTCCACAGGCCGGCGATGAGGGTGTAGTTCTTCCACACGGTCATCGGGCTGGTAGACGGCAGCTGCGAGAGGAAACCTGCGATCTGGCTATTCAACGTATCGATGTTGAAGCGATTCGTGTCGTTATTGTTCCCATTGGTCATCGAGCCCTGGTCGGTGCCATCGCGATAGACACGACAGACCTGGGTGGGTGTTCCAGTGACGCTGGGGCTACCCGGCGGCGTTGGTGTCGGTGACGGAGTATTAAAGTTGCATTGCGGGCAACCGCTGACACCTTTCGTCTGGAGGCATGTCGTACAGTCGCTACTGAGAAACGACCAAGCGCCGGCCGGCGGCGGCTGGGGATTCGTGCAGTCGGGGGCGTTGCTGACATGCTCGAACGTGGCCCAGACGAACTCGGGATGCAATTGCGTGTTGATGACCAGATGGAAGCCGACAAGTCCGAGGGTAACGGGGTTCGGAGAGATGCCCTCGATCGAGGCTGTCATCGAGTAGTAGGACGGGTCGGCAGTCTGGAGAATCTTCCAAGAGGTCTTAATCTCGATCGTGTTCGGCTGGAAGCCGGCCGAAGTGGCCTGACATTCGTTTGGACTGTAGAGAACGTAATAGAGCACGACGTTGTGGTTCTGGTCGTACAGCGGACTACCCGTCGCTTGAATGATGTCCTTAGGGACAACCGAGTTGAAGTCGTTAACCTTAGGTTTTGGCGTTCGGACGAAGAACGCTTTGGCGATATTTGCCCGGCCAGTCAACGGCGGCGTGGCGCATTGGTTTGTCGTGTTGGGCTGAAAGACGTTGAGCGTCTCGAACTTGCGTTCGCCGGACGAGCCGTCGGGCTGGGTCATCGCAAAGAACCACTGATAGGCGAACTGGTAGAACTGGCAGTTGGTTTCGTTGCCGACCGGCGGCGGGTTCGGTCCGCCGATTTCAGTGGGCGGATTGGGGGTGGTGATCCAACTCGCCTCGGCCGGACAGGGTTGCTGTGGCGGCGTCGGGCTGGTGGAGGGCTGGGTTGTGGCCACCGGTCCCGGCTTTGGTTGAGTTTCGGACCGAGTGCACGCAAACGCGCCGATGCAAACAAGAAGAAAGAAAATTCCTAGCGAGACTTTCGACTTTCTCATCTCTCATTCTCCCAAACGAACTCAGAATTGAGGGTCAAAATAGTCCTTTGCTCGAGCGGCCTCAGGCAGTTCGCCTGGCTGCAAAGGTTGATCGATGACCTCGACGCGGAAACTTTCTTCTAACGGAAAATTCCAGATACGCGTGGACAGGTTCACTTTGAAGATGCGGAACGCCTTGATGTCTTCCTTGGTCGTCTGGTCGCCTTCCAGGCGATCGGTGAGCTCGTAGAACTCTCGCGGCACGAAATCCGGTCGCAGGTTGATGTTCGCGGTCCGTTCACCGTCGCTCACCCACCATTCGTACTTCATCTTGCTGTTGCACTGCATGCCGCAGCCCTCGGCGACGACGACATTGTAACGATCGCGGCTGGCCGCGCCCGTCACATAGTCGATGGTGTCTTTCACCCCAGGCCCGGGATGGCCGCTGACGATGTAGAGTTTTTCGCGGTCCCAAAGGTCGTCCTGCGAAAGAGCCTTGGCGGCGGCCTGCATAGCCCGGAAGCCAACCGCGGTGCCCCACCAAAGTGATCCCGGATGTTGACAGACAGCGCCGTCGTAATCCAATTCCAGAACTTCGCCCTTGTCCTTAATCCGAATCGTGACTCCCTCAGCCGCTTTGACTGTTCCGTTGCTGGACATTCGCTCTTCCTCCGTTGATGAGCTGACTGGAGCGCAAGCGTCTCGCTTGCATCGTTGGCGACCTGCACGATCACGCTCCAGTAAAAATCAGATGTTCAGAGTTTAGCCTTTAGGCTGTCTTTAGCAGGCAAGCTAAAGCTTGAACTCTAAACTGTGCGCTAACAAATCCGCGGCAATTGTTCGCCGACGAGCATGTCGACGATGCGACGACCCCCGAAAACTGTCTGCATCACGACACGGCCGGGCCGGTGGTCAGTCACGTCGCCAATCCTCGCAGCACCCTCGCCAAGAGGATGCGACTTGAGCGCGGCCAGTGCAGCTTCAGCATCTTCCTTTGGCACGACGCAGACGATCTTGCCCTCGTTCGCAAGATAAAGGGGATCAAGACCCAGGATCTCGCAGAAGCCTTTGACCTCGCTGCGGAGCGGCGTGCGGTCTTCATAGATCTCGATGCCCACCTGAGACGCATCGGCAATTTCGTTCAACACCGTGGCCAGTCCTCCGCGGGTGGCATCTCGCAGGAAGCGAGTCGCAGGAACGGCTGTCAACAATGTATCGATCAAACCATGCAGCGAAGCACAATCACTCTCGATAAGTGTAGTCAGCTTCATGTCTCCGCGGGCATTGAGGATAGCCGCACCATGATCGCCCAACAGCCCATTGACGAGAATGACGTCACCAGGTTGCGCTTTGTCGACGCCCAGGTTGACGCCTGCGCGAATCACACCAACGCCGGCAGTGTTGATGAAGAGCTTGTCACAGGCTCCCCGTTCGACAACCTTAGTGTCGCCTGTAACCACTTTTACGCCGGCCTCGGCAGCGGTCGCCGCCATAGTCCTCGCGACATTGCGCATTGTTTCGACCGGCAGGCCTTCCTCAATAATGACCGAACACGACAAGTAGAGCGGGATCGCGCCGCCCACCGCCAGGTCGTTAACCGTGCCGCAAATCGCCAGCTTGCCAATATTGCCACCGGGAAAATCCAGCGGCTGGACCACATAGGAATCGGTGGTGAAAGCAAGTCGATCGCCCAGCGCCATCATATCCGCCAGACTGAGCCGCGCCTGGTCCTCCAACGGTGATTGGTTTTCATTGTCAAAGGCTTCAAGGAAGATGTCGTCGATCAAATCGTGCATCGCCTTGCCACCGCCACCGTGCGCAAGCGTGATGGTTGCAACCTTCACCTTGCCGCGATGTCTCGGCTTGCCGTTCTTCGCAGTCATCGCGTTGCCATTCTGTTTAGTCAGCTCTAAAACGGTACTCATGCCATCTCCTCAATGAGTGCCCTGGTGTCGTGAATCTTCTCGATGTCACCATACTGATAATAAGCGGCGCAGGCGCCTTCCGACGAAACCATCAGGGCGCCGAGTGGCGTCTCCGGAGTACAGTCTCTACCGAAGACCTTGCAGTCCCAGGGCTTGATGACACCCTTCAGCACTTCGCCGCATTGGCAGGATTTCGGGTCGGCAATCTTGAGCGCCGGGACTGAGAATCTGCGCTCGGCGTCGAACTCCGCGTACTCTTCGGTGATACGCACGCCCGAGTGATCGATCGACCCGAGACCGCGCCATTCAAAGAATTCTCTCAACTCGAAGACCTTGCCGATTGCATCCAGAGCCACTGTGTTTCCGCCGTCGGGAACCACGCGATTGTATTGGTTCTCGATCTCGGTGCGGCCTTCAGCGATCTGTTTCAGCACCATCCAAATGCCGTGCAGGATGTCGAGCGGTTCGAACCCCGCGATCACCAGAGGCTTCTTGTAATGTTCGGCGATAAATCGATACGACGAATTGCCGATCACCATGCTGACATGGCCCGGACCGAGGAATCCGTCCAACTGCAAGTCTGGTGAATCGAGGATCGCTTTGATCGTGGGAATGATCGTGATGTGATTACAAAACAGCGAGAAGTTTTTGACGCCTTCCTTCTTCGCTCTCAGCACAGTGAGTGCGGTGCTGGGCATAGTTGTCTCGAAACCCAATGCGAAGAAGACGACCTGCCGGTCCGGGTTCTCTTTGGCAATCCGCAGAGAGTCAAGCGGCGAGTACACCATGCGCACATCGGCCCCGTTAGCTTTCGCCTGCAGCAGGCTTTCTTTCGAGCCGGGCACTCGCATCGCATCGCCGAAGGTGGTGAAGATCATGCCGGGCATGTGGGCCAGCGCGACGCAGTCGTCAACGCGTCCCATCGGCAGAACACAAACCGGGCAGCCCGGGCCGTGGATCAACTCGATCCCATCGGGCAGCATGGTCTCGACACCGTATCGGAAGATGGCGTGCGTGTGGCCTCCGCAAACTTCCATGATGTATATCGGTTCAGTCCGCCCCTGCTGAATCTGCGGCACGAGTGTGCGGATTTCCTTCAACAGGAACTGCGCTTTTTCGGGATCTCGAAATTCGTCGACGTATTTCATTTTGTCTTCTTTCTGTGTACTTGTCGTTAAGCGGTCATCCCATAATTGCCAATGAACCGCGGTTGTCCGCCAACAGTGTGTGCACCAGGTCCCAGAGAATGTGGTAGATGATCACGTGACATTCCTGCACCCGATGAATGCTGTCGGTTTCGACTACCAGACAGTGATCCAATTTGATCTTGGCCATTTCGCCGCCGCTCATCCCGGCCAGGCCGACGGTGGTTACACCCATTTCCTTTGCTTTCAAAAAAGCGTTCACGAGATTGTCCGAGTTCCCGCTGGTCGAGATACCTATCAAACCATCTCCGGGCCGCGCCTGGGCGATCAACTGACGGACAAAGACATGTTTGAAGCCGACGTCGTTGGCCACCGCAGTCATCATCGTCCGATCAGCGGTTAGATCGATTGCGGTCAGCGCAACCCGCCCCGCCGTGATCGGATGCAGAAACTCGACAGCCACGTGCGCGGCATCGCAGCTTGAGCCACCGTTACCCATCGTAAAGAGCCGGCCATTGCCGCGATAGACATCCGCGATAGCTCCCGCCGCAGCGACGACTTGCTGTCCATTGCTCGCGAAAAAGTCGTCAATCGTTTTCTGATGATGAGCTGCCTTTTGTCCCACGGACTCGAGCAAGGCGGAATTCATCGACAATGGATCTTGCTTCTTGCCGTGTAGAAAGGGGTAAAGCCCCGCCAGGTTTGGATCTTCTGCCAAGCTCATCGCGTTTGCGCCAATAATTCGGGCTAGGCCGTAGCCGCTACGTCTACAGGTGGACTCGGCGCAGATTCCTTCATCGCCAGAAGCTCGGCCTGCACCTCGCCCAGCTCTCTCAGAACTTTCAGAGTGGCCTCAGCCTCTCCTTCATTGATCAGACTCATGGCAAAGCCTACATGCACCAGGGCCCAGTGGCCGACACATTTTTCCAGCGGAAAGTAATCGTCAACCACACACTCGAGGCTAACTTCTCGTTGGACACCGCTCACGTCGACGAGCGCCATTTGCCGCTGCACGTCGGTGATCTTAACTATTTGGCCAGGGATTCCAAGACACATTGGCTTACTCCTTAGTTTGGTGATGCGTTCGACGTGGCACGGGCCTCCCGCCCGTGAATCAAGCGCAAGATGCGCGTGCCACTTTCTCCGAAATTCGAACGCTCGATATGGCGCGCTGCCGCGATCGCAGCCTGTCCCAACGCCAGACCTCCGTCGTTGGTCGGGACTTTGGCGTGCAACAGGCAACTGAGCCCATCCGCCTCGAGTAATCGTACTAGTTCTTCTAACAAAATCTTGTTCTGAAAGCAGCCGCCGCTGAGCGCTACTGTGTTCAATGACTCGCCGTCTACGATCGTGGCTCGAATGCGTGCGACCATGTCGCGAATCGCTCGCGCGAGTCCGTAGTGGAATCGGCCAGCCATGCGAGCAACCGGAGTCGGTTTCCCAAGATCTTCCAGCAGACCTTCCCACATTGGTAACGAATCAAGGTAGAGCATTTCGCTGTTAGCCTGCCCGCTGATCGTAAACTCATATGGCGGTTCATTTGCCGACGGCCGCCACGATTCCACTAAAGCTTCCAACTCCATCGCGCCCTGGCCTTCGAAAATAGCCTGGTCGGCGCACAGCCCCAAAGCCGCAGCAACTGCATCGAAGAGCCGGCCGCACGAACTGGCCAGCGGCACGTTCAGTCCTGTTTCCAGCATCCGATCGATCGTCGGGAGCGGCTTGGCGCTCATGTAACGATAGAGTTCCAGTGTGGAAAATCTTTCGACAAATTTTTCCCAGCCAAGTCCAGCTTTAAGATGCGCATACGTGTTGCGCCAGGGTTCGCGGATCGCCTGAACGCCACCCACCATAGCCACGGGCTTGAAGGCTGCCATTCGTCGATAGCCTCGATAATCGGCCAACAGAAACTCACCGCCCCAGATTGTGCCGTCGTCGCCAAAGCCCAGACCATCGATCGCGATTCCAAGCACGGGCGGAGCATCGAGCGCGACTCCGTTCTCCACCATGCAACTGGCTATGTGCGCATGATGATGCTGAACTTCGATCAAAGGCAGGTTGTCGGCCGCCGCGCGTTGTTTGGCGAGTTTGGCGGAAAGATATTCCGGGTGCATGTCCGCCACCAACAAGCTCGGCTGATGATCGTAAATCTTCGAATAGAGTTTCAGGTTCTTTTGGTAATCCTCGAACGTCGAAACGTCCTCCAGGTCACCCTGATGCTGGGAAAGAATCGCTGCTCCGTCCTTAACGACGCAGAAAGTGGCTTTCAACTCGCCACCATAGGCGAGCAGGTCGGGCGCGTCCGCGAAGCCGGGTGGCAACGGCACCGCGCTCGGTGCATAACCGCGGGCGCGTCGCAAGACCGTTGGTCTGCCGGCCACGATCCGCACCACTGAATCATCGATCCGGTTGGCGATCTCGCGATCGTGCATCAACATCGCATCGGCAATGTTCCGCAATCCGATCCTCGCGGTGTCGAGACTGGTGACCTGTGGCTCATCGGAAATATTGCCGCTGGTCATGACAAGTGGCCGATCGATTTGCCGTGTGATCAATAAATGCAGGGGCGTATAAGGAAGCATGAACCCCACAGTATTCAGACCGGGCGCGATGCCTTCGGGCAACTTCTCTGTACCATCGGCTGAGAGCAGAACAATGGGTGCTTCGGGACTCTGTAAAAGGTTCGCTTCGGCGGCAGTGAAGTTGCTGTACGGGCGAATTACGTCGAGGTCCCTGGCCATTAGGGCGAACGGTTTGCCGTACCGATGCTTCCGCTGGCGCAAACGCTGCACCGCTTCTGGATTGGTGGCATCACAAGCCAGGTGAAATCCGCCCAGCCCACGAATGGCCACAACCGCGCCGTCCCTAAGCAACTCGATCACGGAATCCAGTGCAGTAGTCGTCCGGGGATGAGCCGACGTCGTGCTCGTGTCATTCCGTTCGAGCCAAATTGAAGGCCCGCAGGCCGCGCAGGCGATCGGTTGCGCGTGAAAGCGGCGGTCGGCAGGCTGCACATATTCGCTCTTGCAGGATGCGCACATCGGAAAGTCCACCATCGTGGTGTTGACACGATCGTAGGGCACCTCTTTCACGATCGAAAAGCGCGGTCCACAGTGTGTGCAATTCGCGAAGGGATAACCAAACCTACGTTCCTTCGGATCCAGCACTTCCGCGCGACAGGCCGCACAGATCGCGGCATCGGGAGTGACGCGCGTGCAGTTCTCGCCGCTGACACTTTCGGCGATGCGGAAGTCTTCAAAGTCCAGGAGGTTCAGGACCTGCGTTTCGACATTTTCGATCTGTGACAAAGGAGGCGCCTCGCTGTGCAAGCGAGTAAGAAACTGTGAGATGGCGCCAGAATTTCCAGTGGTTCGGATCAGCACTCCAAAGCCGTCATTAAAAACTTCGCCAACCAGTCCCTCGTCACAGGCCAGTCGCCATACGGTTGGCCGAAAGCCAACACCTTGAACTGTCCCTCGGACACGGATTTCGACGGTTTGCCGAACCTCCATTGCACCTAACCCTGGTCCTACTGGTCTTGTGAAACTGTCCTGCTTATAACGTTTCCGCTCAGGCTGCCTGAGCCCCAAAGTTGTCGATCGTCGCTTTTAGGCGACGTCCCACTCGGACTCGGCTCTCTTTAAGATTCTCCAACAGTGGCACCACCAATCGAACCACTTGCAGCGGCGATTCTGTTGGCGTAAACACCGCGCGGTAGATTGGTTCTTGCAATACGCAGCGCAAGCGCGCGATCACCGCATCAAGTTTCTGCTGCAAGGTGCCGGCAACGGCGAGGTCGGGAATGTCAGTCAGCAACGTCTGTTGCCTCGAATCGCTCACGCCGAGCATGTGTTGCCGCACGAGCTTCGCTTCCTGCTGTTGAGCATCCAATGAAAAGCCTGTCGCTCGTGGCGTTGGAACCTTGCGTCCGCCGTGAATGAAAGCCACGCGGCTTTGCGCTGCTTCAGTAACGGCCCGCACGAGCGCTCGGTCACGATCCAGATCGCATGCCCAACCGCCGTTGAATGTCTTGCGGCTGGGATTTTCCAAATCGAAAACGAAAGCAGCGAAGAACGGCATTCCGTAGTCGTTTGGAATGGCGCGAACCTTCAACTGCAGGCCGTGGCGCTCAGCGCGCTCGACAATTTCGCGCACCTCGTCGGGTAGACTCGCCGCTTCGACTAACTTTGACGCAGCGCGAACGAATTCGAACGACCAGATGTCGCGCTCGATCAACTCCAAGAGAGCCTGAATAGTTGCTTCAACCAGCGAGTTGCCGGATGCCAGGCCATTGGTCGACGACCCGAAGAGCGACTGCCCGCAGTCCGGCGCCGGATAGTAGATCAGCTCTGCGGGAATGGCGCACTCGTCTCCGCTCTCAAGATCCCGAACCGAGGCAAGCAACAACGAGCCATCGAGATCGATCTGGCGCTGAAGGAGCGGAACGAAATCAAGAACCGCGTCGTCTCTGCGATCCTGGCCGGCAACTTCCCTTGCGGATCCCCAATGCGTCGAAACGGCGCCTACCCCTGGTTCGGCGAAAAAAAACTCCAACGCCTCCATATAGGCCCCGACTTCGGCGTCAACGCGGCGCAGCCCTTTCCCGAAAGTAAAGGCCTCGCCGCGCGCTTGCGGTCGCACACTCACGTATACCGGCACGCCCAGGATATCCAAATCAGTGATATCCGTCACCTCGGTTATGCCGGCAGTTGCGGCGCACTGCCTGGCAGACAGCAAGGTCGTCTCGGGCGCCAAGCTTCGCATGCTTCGAGCAGTGCTTGAAACCATGCGTTCAATCCCTTCAACCAGAGGGAATCGCAACCCTTTTTTCGGAAAAGAAAACCCCTACGCATCCCGAAGTGCCGATGGGTCGCGGCAACGTGCGATCCGAAGAAACGGATACACACACGAGCCGCGACGTCTCGTCCTCGCGTTAGATCGCGTCGTCGTTCTTCATCCAGTCGCCATTGGCATGGTCGAACTCCAAAGGCGACTGGTCCGTGGAATTTAAGAGTCCGTTAGCCGTCGACGTCGTCGCCGCAGTGGGCTCCCAACGCGATTGCTCCACAGGCTACTCCGTCAACATCCCCATCGTCATCGCCACAGTGGGCTCCGGTCGCTAAGGAACGATCACCGAGCAAGCGCGCGAATCGTGCCAGGGATTCCCGATCTAACTCAATCGATACAGTGTTCTTCGGCATAGGTCTTCTCCTTAATATATAGGTAGTTTTGTAGCTTCAGGCTTTTCCCACCAGAACCGCAGGCGAAAGACGGCACTATCTTCCATAGCAAACAAAGAAGCAAGCGTCGATCTGGTGTCGATCTGGTGTCGATTGACGGACAAATTGCGAAAAAATGATCATCAGTTATTGATGCCACAGCACCTGCCGAACCGAAACGCGTTTCAGTAAGCCGCTCAAGCGATTCAGCCCAACAAACCCGGCTGTCTAAGTTCCCAGAAAACGCCTGTTCCTTTTCCGTCGCCATGAAAGCGAACGAGAGCGTTGATCTGGCACTTGTTGAGCCGATTGATCGCGTCGTGCAGTCTGGTAGGCGCGTCGATGTCTTGAGTTGCGGGCAGCGGATCGTGAATGTGCTCAGCCCAGCCCTCTTCTTCGAACACGCTGAGAATTGTCTCCTGATTCCGGGCCGGCACGCGGAACCGTTTGACGATCAGTCCCGCTAAAGACAACTCCCGCCGAATCACATTCCAGCGAGGTTTCAGTGCGGCGATCGACGGCTTGGTTGTTTCACGCGCAGTTGCGAGGGCCACAGTTTCGTTCGCAACAGCGGCCAGCGCGGACAGTGTCGGTTGCGGCCATTGGGCAGCTTCCCGGAAAACATGCTCCGCCAGCGCGGCGCCGCTCGGCGTCAGAATCAGACGGGTGTGTTCGTTGAAAAAGTAACCATTGCCACGAGGGGACGAGCGAAGGCTGTCGTCGTAACCGCGAGTTTCCTCGCGGTGCTCTGCAAACCCCCTGGCTATCATCCAGCGGAGATCGCCGCTGGTCATTCCTGCCTCAAACAGCCTCCCGGCCGGCAAGGCAAGATCCCACGTCTCTCCGCCCGTGACCTGCGCGCAGATGTACGCGCGCCAAAGAAGAGAGAGTCCTGCGCGCAAACCTTTGTCAGTCAGAGACGAGGTTGATTGCCCGGTCCAATCGACCAAGGTTTTTTCGTTGGCTACCATTAGTACCCCTTGCGATTAATAAAGCATCCTCGACGGATGGTTGTTAGGTCGGGGGATAGCTCTTCAGTTAGTTATGCTTCATGGTTGTGCCGCTGGGACTGACGTTGACCATCTGCATCATGCCACGGTCTTCGTGGCCAAGGATGTGGCAATGGAAAACGTATGTCCCGGTAAAATCTACGAACCGCGTCCACATCTTTGCCCAGCCTTGTGGAGGAATCGCGAAATTATCCCACCAGACCCAGGGTTGCCTCATTGGCACGCCCGTGGCCGCCGCCGACGCGGGCATGTACGCCGGGTCAAACATCGCAATCACCTGAAACGGATTTATGTGGATGTGGAACGGATGCGCTGGTCCGCCCTTTGGGGAGTCATTAAACAGCGTCCACTCTTCAGTCGCGCCGAGTTTCATGAATTGATCGATTTCGCCGCTGTACTGTATCCCGTTGATTGTGTGCGTTGGAGGCGCATTCGGCATCAGAGGCGGGGCCGCATCAGCCGCGTTCCGCCCACCGGTACTTCCCGGTGGCGGTGTCGGTGTGGGCGAGGGACTTCCCTGTGGTGTCGGTGTGGGCGAGGAACTTTTCAACAGTGTCTGGGTTGTATTGAAATGGATATTCCGCTCCACCATTCCAATGGGTGGAACAATGTCCCAGAGGAATCCCGGCATCTTTGGAAATTCATCCCGGCTCGGAAACTGAATGGCACTCACCGCCGTACCCTTTACTCTTACCGTCAGCAGTAGAGTATTGTCTCCAAACGTCACCTTGTAGTCCCCGGCGGCACCAGGAGCTTGCACCAGTAAGTCAACCCTGTTGCCGGGCGCGAGACTGCCGGTTGAAAGCCAGGTCCCATCTTTCTGCAATATAGCCTTCGCCGGAACCGGAATTGTCTTGTTGGTTTCTGCATTTGGGTCGGGATCATAGTTCCGGGGATCGAGTTGAACTCCGTCCTGAGCAGTTTGCACCCATTTGAGGCCCGCTGTTGAGTTAAGCGGCACCGCGGCCTGGTGGCAGGCGTTAACAAAGCGCCAGAACTGCGTTTCGTTCGGTTTCATCTCCAGGACTGGGGTGTATTGGCCATTCACCCAAACCAGATCTTTTGTGCCTGCGGGGCGAAGCAGGCCGAGCACGGCCGAGATCTGCTGCAACACCAATACCTGTTCAGTGATCGGTTGCCCTTTGTCTTTATAGTAAGACTTCAGCGTAGCATCGTAATCACCTTCAATGATCAACGCGCCAGCCATGCCATTAGCCAGGTTCAAGGCCGTCGAACCATGCTTGTGAGCGTGATACCAGTGCGTTCCTGGCGCCTGACCCATGCTCTTATCGCTACCATTCCATTTGGGAAGCGTAAAGCAGGAAGGGAAAGCGCCGACGTAATACTGCGGCAACTGGGGTTGCGGAGGCTTCGTCATTTGTTCCTGATCGTTCCACCACAACTGGTCATGAAGCGGCAAGACCGGCTTCGGATTATTAGGCGGAAGCGGCCAAAGGGGCTGGGGTGGCGGACTCTGGCCCGCCCAGGTGGCGGTGTTGTCATAATATTCCAGCAGGCTCTGTTGGAACTTTTGCCAATCTTCAGGCCATTCGGACCACGCCAGGGGCCACGGCGAGTTGGTGGCGCACTTGTCGAATATCTTCTTGAAGAACGGTGCCACAGTTTCCTCGGTCACTAACGGCTTGCTGTTGGGCCCCGGTGTCCTTGGCGATGGCCGAAGATTTATCAGGACGTTGTCAGCGATGCCGCTGGGACTGACGTGGGTACCGTGAAAATGCAAATTCGTCGAACTCGAACCATGGAAGCAGTTTGGTGGATTTTCAAAAGTTGGCTTACCCGGATAATTCTTGCCCGCACCAGAACCAAAAGTCGTATCTTGATCGCAATTCCGAACCCCCTTTTCAACAACGTCCAGTGTGCCTGGGAAATTACTGGCATCCACCTGGTTCAGAAGCGTGATTTGAACTGTATCTCCCACGCTCGCCCGAAGAGTGGGTGCAGGAGACGGGACACCCAATGTTTTAGGCCAAACCTTGCTCGGGTCATTCACATCGTAGCCGGCGACATAACGCATCGGTCCGTGTTGGCAGGAAGGCAGTGTTTGCCCCGCGTCCGGCTGTCCCCAATAAAACCTATCCTTTTCATCGAGCACTTTTAGTACGGCCTTTAAGGTCTTGGTGGGGCCCGAACCCGCACTCTTGATTTCCATTACTGATTGAAGCATCTGGCCCGCGGCAATACACTTCGATGCCTGCGCCGCCGGCAGCCATGTCTTGCTGGCAAAGGATGGCAGCAAAGAACCTACTGCGAGGCTCCCCGCCACCGCGATGGTTTGTTGGAGGAAATCCCGCCGAGTAAATCCTGACTCCTCCGTCATGTTGGATGACCCGTTGCGATCTTCTTCCTCCGCTTGATCCTTAACGATGGTCTCTTCTGGCATGGGATCTCCTCTCAGTTAGATTGTGTCGCACCATCTTATCGCAGCGCCAACCATGGGTTTAGGATGATGTCCTCGGCTGTCGTCAAGGCGAACATCCGTTTACTTTGTCGTGCTACCGTAAGCGCCCTTTTTTGTGGTGCCCGCAAAAGGGCCTTTCTTCGTCTTGCCACCGAATGCGCCCTTCTTCGTGTTGTCAGCGAACGCGCTTTTCTTAGGGGTCTTTACATCTATTTCCCCGCTTTCACCAACGTGATTGAGGCAAATGTAGGAAATGCTTTGGACCTCGCCAAAACCAACCTGATCGGACGATGAGTTCGGAGCAATCTGGTTCGCCATAAACCCGGTCGGATCTGAAGCGCTCGGCGCCGGCCAATGGGCCTCGTTTGGATCGCTATTGAACCAGAAGACGCTGTCGTTCACATACACCGTCTGCGGATTCGGGTCATACGTCGCTGGGGAACCCGCGTTGATTTGGATTCGGAATAGGGACATTGAAGGTCCTCCTTATGTCCTTTGAAAGGTGACTCAGTTGGGAAACAAAAACAGTGATTATTTTAGTGCGAGCGGGAGTCTATCACACCTAACGAAAGTTGCAAGATTTTTTACAACATAACTGCTTGACAATGCTTGACCTTGTTAGAGTCGCGGTTAAGTTTGCAGAAGATGCATAGCCATTCAAGAAAATTCGGCGAGCACTGCCACCAATGAAGTTAGAATCAGGTTTCTTTTCTTCATGATCAATCTCCAATCGGCTGCTTACTCAAACGCACTCATTCAGAATGTCACGTTTCTGACGACGCAGCCTAAGCGGACACAAGGGGAAATGTTATGGGACTACCTGCGGGCTAAGAGTACAGATCGGTAAGGCGTGAGGTAACTGTCAATATTGACAGGCTGTTATGAGTAAGAGGCTTAGCTTTAAGAGGACTTGGATTTGGCGCTCACATTCGCGAGGCACCAAAGTGCCATCGCGAGATGAAGCACAACTGCGGGCCAAAGACCGATGCCGAAAAGCCGCAGCCCTGCTCCCGCGTAGGCCAGCACCGCCGCAGCGGCAACGTTGTAGAACAACATGGACGCTATCAACCCTTTTGCTGCGCCGCCATGCTCATCATTGCGAGCCAGCCAACAAGCGACTCCCAGCGTCAACAACGCTGCTCCGCCCACCCGACCGACGATTGAATCGGCCGCGGTCTCGAAGTGAGCTCCGATAAGGATCTTTACAGTCAACGCCGGCAACACCAACAGCGCGAGTCCAATCCCCACCTCAAGCAGGGCGGTCACGATGAACAGCAGCCTGGTTTTCAAGGTTGATTACTCCGCATCGAATTTGTCTGCCTGACGTCGCTGGCCATCTGATTGAGACACGATCAATCTTCTTGCGAACCTGCTAGAAAACGCGTACTCCCGTCCAAATATACGGTGTCGTGAACATAGGCGTACCTGTCAGTGTTAACAGGTGCATTCCGGAAGCACTGCGGCTCTGTGCGTTTTCTGAATCAATTCGCTGCCGATTGATCCACGATCGGCACTCAGGTTCTCTAATCGGCAGTGTCTTGCTTTGCGGATTTTCTTTGCGGCTTTGCGCCTCTGCGTGAAGAAGGTGCGCAAGGAAAAAACTATTTCACGCAAAGGCGCAAAGCCAAACTACGACACTACCGGCATGGCATTAGAATAATCGCCAACACGAACCGGATTTGTATCTCGCAAAACTTCACGGATTGATCAGGATTTCTTCATTTGCCCGAGTTGAGGGTTCCAGGTCACCTCGTAGATCTTCTGCTCAGCATCCAAGGGCTTGTTGTTGACGTCGAGGAAACTAAACCAGGTATTCTTCGGGTGTTCGGTATTGATGTCGATTCCACGCGAGCCCATTTTCCCGGCCTGAAAACAATGAATATTGTCGCGAACCGGAGACAGCGTGCTTATTCTGCCGGGTGTCATCCTTTCGCTGCGAGTCTCTCTGATGCGGAACGTCTTTTTCGAAGTGAGCTCCGGCGCCTCGCCGATGATTTCGAAATTGCGAAGCTGTACTTCACCTTCAAAACCAAGCGTGCAGACGCTGGCGTTTGGATGATTATGCGGAGGCAGAAACGCGCCCGGCTCCATGCGCCATTGAATAATCAAGAAGGGTGATCCTCTGAAGCTTGGCCCGAACCAGACACGCGGATCTACGGAAGTGTAAGGACCGAGCTTGCTATCCGGAATCTCTTTCAGCCGCGTCGCCAGCGATCCGATCCGGAAGAGATATTCGTCAAAAGTGAAACCGGGATCGGCGATCAGTTGTTGAGCCATAGGCGCCGCTTGCTTGAGAAACTCATCCCACGCCAGCTTGCCCGGCCCAACCGCGTTCGTCACCTTTGCCGGCTCTTGCGCCAGGACACTCTTTGGCATCGCTGCGAGAGCGAAGACGGCGGCAGCGGTTGCTAAAGAATCTCGCAGGAAATGGCGACGCTCAGTAACGCCAGGGAAGATTTCCACTTCTTTCGCCGGCGCGGCCGATAGATTGAGGTTCATTGCTGCAGAGGCTTTCTTCATAGTCCGTTCCCTTCACATTCGAACAGCGTTTGGAAACAAGACTACGCCTTTAGGGAGATTTGTTGATGCGCCATTAGTCATCTACTGCGGTCATGTTTTTTAAGTGACTCTGGCGGGGATCGAACATGACTATAGTCACTATCGGTGTGCGCCGACCTGTATTAGAGTGATATTTATTAGGGCATTCTATAGTTGATTGACCTAAGCTGTCGTACTCGATTTGTGACAAGGAGTGAAGCTTCAACGAGCTGCGATGCAGCGGTCAGAATTAAGCCCAAGGTGAGGCTTTGCGAGCCTTGGGTCAGCGCCCTCCTAAGGGCGATCGAGCCCCGACGGGGCGACAGCGAACAGCGCCCAATCAGAGCGAGCTTCGTTACGAACGCTCTGTCGCCGCTCCGCGGCTCCTGGATTTACCGAAACCACAACCCAAGGCTGGCAAAGCCTCACCTTGGGCTTAATTCTGACGCTGCTTCGCAGCTCGTCGAAGGTTCACGTCCTTGGGTTGAGTGATTGCCGTAGATCGAGTACGACAGCTCGGCAATCAAGTACATAAATGCCTTTATTAGAGTCACATGGCCGCGGGATTCGAAACGATCTTTCCCCTCAATTCTTTCGATAACGCCGTGAATTCAAAGCTTCGCAACAGCACAGGTTTTTTCAGTAGCGGCAACGTTGCTTTTGTGATTGTCGTTTGTGCCTCGTACGCTTCGGCCGCCGCTGCGCTGATCTACACCCGACGTCCTTTGCCTGCGTGGGAGATTGCCGTACTGATCGCGGCGGGTGTGGCGTATTTGATTGTAGGCACCTACGGCTTCGCAATCTGTCGCCGCTCCGGGTCGCTGATCCACGGCATCGTCTACTTTGTCGTCCAGCTATTGCTCGCGTCCGTGCTTATTCGGCTGCGAGGTTCCGCAGGCGAACTTTCACTGATTCTCCTTCCGTTGGCCGGACAGAGTGCTCTGCTGTTGCCGTTTCCCGCGATGATTCCGCTTTGCGTTCTGATTTACGTAACTCTGGTAATGCCTCTAATCCTCCGCAGCAGGTGGGTCGACGCCATCGCTCTTGCTCTGGTGTACGGCACCGGCATAGTGTTCGTCGTGGTCTTCACGAGGGTAGCCGCCAGCGAGCGCGAAGCTCGCACCGCACTCGCGGAAGCCAATCAACGACTGCGAGACCACGCGTCCGAGGTGGAAGAATTGGCAACGACGAAAGAACGCAATCGCCTGGCGCGCGAGATACATGACAGCCTCGGGCATTACCTTACTGTGGTCAACGTGCAGATTGGCGCGGCCCGCGCGGTACTCGATCAGGATCAACCCCGGGCGCTGGATCACTTGTCGAAAGCCCAGGCGCTTACCCAGGAGGGACTGGGCGAAGTGCGTCGATCTGTCGCGACCTTACGAGCAACTCCGTCTGAAAGCCGCCCACTACCGGAAGCTCTGGCCAACCTGGTTGCACAGTGGAATGCTGCGGGGCTGCGCACAAAGTTGGAGATCACCGGCACGACTCGAGCTCTAGGACCTCAAGCTAATCTCACCTTGTACCGTGCGGCCCAAGAGGCGCTGACCAATGCCGGCAAACACGCTCACGCCAACAGCGTTGGAGTTTACCTGGAGTACCGGAATAAGCTGATTCATTTGACGGTCACGGATGACGGTGTCGGCAGCACGAACTCAGAAGGTGGCTTCGGCTTGCTCGGCGTGCGTGAACGCGTACAACTTCTGAATGGCGAAGTGTGTGTGCGAACCGCGTCAGGCAAAGGATTCTCGCTGGAAGTAGATTTGCCCGCATGAAACCAATCAAAGTTCTTTTGGTTGACGATCAACCATTATTTCGCGAAGGGTTGCGCACGCTACTTTCGGTGCACGCCGATTTCGAAGTGGTTGGCGAAGCCGGAAATGGAGAAGAGGCGATCAGGCTGGTTCGTTCACTGCACCCGTCCGTGGTTCTGATGGACTTGCAGATGCCTTTCCTTGACGGCGTCGCGGCGACGCGCCGTCTGCGCCAGGACTATCCCGATTGCCGCGTCATCGTCCTGACCACGTTTGATGACGACGAGCTGGTGTTCGACGGTTTGCGGGCCGGCGCGGTGGGTTACTTATTAAAGGACGCTCCGTCCGAGAAACTGGCGGAAGCTATTCGCGTCGCGGCCCGTGGTGAAACCTTTCTGCAACCTTCGGTGGCCGCGAAAGTGGTGGCGGAATTTGCCCGCCTCAGCCGAAAGCCGCCGATGTCAGGTTCGCTCATCGATCCACTTTCCGAACGCGAACTCGAGATAGTTCGCTTGATTGCCCAAGGCAACAGCAATCGAGAGATCGCCGACAAACTCTTCCTCGCGGAAGGCACAGTCAAAAATCACGTGACCAATATCCTGGGAAAGTTGGAGGCGCGCGATCGGACGCAGGCTGCTCTCAAAGCCAAAGACCGTGGCCTTATCTAATTAATACTGAGAGCGTGGGCGGCCCCGCCCGCAATGACTGTACGAATGCTGCGCATTTCCCACGCGACTTGAGTATGTTTTGCCTTAGGTTTGCGGACGAGGGCGTCCGCGCTCCCAGTGTAAGCGGTCAACAACTAATTACCGGATCGTGGGAATTGTTACGCGCGACGGATAGCGACTGCTGCGAAACACTTTCTGAGTTGCCGCTACGTAATCGGCGTCGCGCGCCAGAAAGATGTTGTCAACAAATCTTTGCGGGTTGCGATCATAAAGCGGAAACCAGGTGCTCTGCACTTGCACCATGATGCGATGACCTTTCAGAAAGGCGTGATTGCCGGTATGCAGATCGATAACGTATTCGATCACTTGATTCGCAGGAATCGGCTCTGGTTTGGTGAATGAATTGCGATATCGTCCCCGCAGTATTTCGTCTGCAACCATTAACTGATAACCCGACATCTTCGGGTCCTTGGGATAAGTCTCCGGGTAGACATCAATTAATTTCACAACCCAATCACTGTCAGTCCCCGAAGTCGAGGCGAAGAGATGCGCCAAGATGTCGCCGGCTATTACCGTGTCATTCTGCAGAGGCTCAGTTTCCCAGGTGAGCACGTCCGGGCGGCCTTCGACAAAACGCTGATCCTCAAGCAGCCACGTCGACCAGCGCGAACCACCGCTGTAAGTTGGTTCGATGGGCCGTGGCCGGTAGGGGACCGGATGAGCTGGATCGGAAACATACTGATCGACTTGTGAAGGTCCGTTGGCCGTCGGCCGCTCAAAAGACAACCGGCCGTCCGCCTGAAAATAAAGGTCGCGGGAAACCACATTTGTGCGCGGCGGCCAGGAATCAAACGAGGTCCAACGATTCGAGCCAGTCTCGAAGGTGGTGGCTTCCGGTTGGCGAAGCTGCCCTTTGTCCTTTAAGTGATAAGCGAACCATGGCTGGAAGATTTTTGCGCGAAAGTACTGGCTGGCAGGACTGCCGAAATCGATATTTCCTAATTTGTCGCCGGTCAGTCGGTTCCAACCGCCGTGGTTCCATGGTCCAACGACCAGATAGTTAAGATGATTTGAATCTGTCTGCTCCAAAATTTCATACGCTTTCACCGGACCGTAGAAATCCTCCTGGTCCCACCAGCCCGCAACGTGCATGATGGGCACGGTCACCTTCTTAAGCTGATTCACTAGCGCCTGGTCTTGCCAGAACTTGTCGTAGTTCGGATGCGTCACAAAGTTATTCCACGTCGGCAGCTTGCCTTTGAAGTATTTTGCGTCGACGTTTGAAAGCGCGCCGAGCCGCAGGTACCACTGATAGGTATCAGCTCGATCAAACTGAAAGCTCGACGTCAACTTTGAAGATTCCAGCGCAAAGGAATACTCGAAACCATAGCTCAGGCGGAAAGCGCCGTTGTGATGAAAATCGTCGCCCAGATACATGTCAGCGGGAGTCGCTTGTTCGGTTACCGCCTTCAGGGCAGGATGCGGCTCGAGCACCGCCATGACGACGAGCCAGCCGGGGTATGAAGTTCCGAACATCCCGACGCGGCCATTGTTGTTCGGAACATTCTTGACCATCCAATCGATCGTGTCGTAAGTGTCGGTGCCCTCGTCGATGGCTTTTGGATCTTGCGATTGGCGCAGCGGGCGCAGCATCACAAACTGACCGTCGGACTTGAATCGGCCGCGAATGTCCTGAAAGGCGAAGATGTAACCGTCTTCAATCAGTTCCTTCAAAATGCCGCTGGGGAAGGCGCGATACGTGTTGTCGATACCGTAAGGTGTGCGCTGGAAAAGAATCGGGAGCGGCTCGCTTCCGGTCTTGGGCGCATAGATGATCGTGTGCAGCTTAACGCCATCACGCATCGGGATCATCTGTTCAGTCTTTTCGAAACCAACAGGCGGATCGGGCGGCTGAGTCTCCTGGCTGTAAATCGATGTGCAGAAAACGAGGAGAAGCAGAAAAGGAAGATAGATCTTTGTTCTAAGCAACATGACAAATGATTCCTCAATCTTTGATACTCAACCGGCGGCGTCCTAATCTGACAATTCTCTGTGTGTCTCTGTGGATTCTCTGCGCCTCTGTGGTGAAAACAGCCAGGGAGAGATCACCACAGAGGCACAGAGTTCCACAAAGTTTCACAGAGAGTCTGAAATTTGATCACGACTCTAACGTTTCACTGTCGTCGGTTTCTCAGTACTGCTGTACTTCTTCATTAAGTCGATCGCCTTGTCTGCCAGCTTGAACAGGTGAGGGTGCGCGCGATTGCCGTTAGTCAAAATAGCAAAGCCCAGTTTGCGATCGCGGTTTCCCAAAAGGAACGCGGTGTAACCGGGAACGCTTCCACTGTGCGCAAAATAGCGATCGCCGTCGCGCACTTGATTCCACCACGTCAAGCCGAACCCGGCAGTCTCATTTCCCCAGATGCCTTCGATCGTTCCTTTGAATTGATCGTACTGGCGCGTGAACATCTGTTCCATCGTCGCCTCGCTGATTATTCTTTTGTCCTTGAATGCTCCACTGTTGAGATTGACGATCAACCAATTAGCCTGGTTAAGCACCGTGCCATAGACCAGGCCTGCGGGCCACACAGAGGCCTTCATTCGGACAGCTCCCACTTGCGCGCCCGTCTTTTCATCGACCGTATAAGGAATTGAGAGCCTTTCTTCCATGTCGGGACGCGGCTCGAAGGCCGTACTCGTCATCTCAAGCGGCGTAAAGATCCGCTCCTGAATGTATTGCTTGTAAGGCACTCCGGAAAACTTTTGCACCAGATAACCAATCAACGTATACGCCATGTTCGAATAAGTGACCGATGTCAGTGGCGGCTTGGTCACCTTTAATGATTTCCGCAAATACTCGTCGAGCGATGGCGGTACTGTGTCGCCCCAGACCGGGAAGGGTCCGAAGTCGCCGGGCAGCCCGGACGTATGCGTCAGCAGATGACGAAAAGTGACGGGATGCTGCGGATCCTCGCCTTGAATCTTAAAGTCGGTCAGATAATCGTTGACGCGATCGTCCAGCTTGAACTTGCCCTGTTCCATCTGCTGCAGTAGAGCAACTGTGGACATCGCCTTGAACGTCGAGCCGATCAGATAAACAGTGTTCGGTGTTGCCGGCGTCCGCGCCCAAAGATTCGAGTAGCCATAGGCGCCCGTCCAAACCACCTGGTTGCCTGAAACCAACGCGATGCTGGCTGAAGGAATATTCCCCGCGAGCAACGTGCGTTGAATCTCGGGTTCGAGCTCGGCGACGACACGGTCGATGTTGACGGTTTGCGAACGGCCGATGGTGGAAGCAAACAGAATGGTCGCCGCGAAGACAAAGCCGGCGAATACACGTTGACGTTGAGCTAGTTTTAGCGCGTGTGTAATTCTATTCATGGGTCAATGATTTTAGACGTGAACATTCAAACAGCTGCGGAGCAGCGGACAGAGTTAAGCCCAAGGCGAGGCTTTGCGAGCCTTGGGTATTGGTTCGTTAGATTTGCAGAGCCGCGAAGCGGCGACAGAAAGTTCATAACCAGGGTCCCGCCGATTACCTATCATCGCTGTCGCCCCTTCAGGGCTTGCTCACCCCAGGGGCATTGACCCAAGGCTCGCAAAGCCTGGCCTTGGGCTTAATTCTGTAAGCTGCTCCGCAGATGGTTCCCGCTGCACTGTGACTACCGGTTCCTCTCGCCAATCGGCTGCCGGGCAACCGCTTACCTCGTTCGTGGCTTCGAAACCCGATCAATCGGCGCAGGCCGCGGCACTCGTCGCACCGGGTTCTGCTCGAGCAGCCTCATCCCTTCCTGTACGGCGCGCTCGAGTTGCGGATCGGTTCCCTTGATGACTGCGGCCGGACTGTATTCCACTTCGATGTCAGGCGGTATGCCTTCGTTCTCGACCGCCCACTTGCCTGAAAGATCATAAAAGGCGAGATTGGGTGCAGTGATGCCGCCACCATCAATCGTTGACGGAAAGCCAAGTGTGCCTACAAGTCCGCCCCACGTCCGAGTCCCAACCAGTGTTCCGAGTTTGCGCTGACGGAACATGTATGGAAGAGCGTCGCCACCTGATCCCGCGGACTCGTTAATAATCATGACTTTCGGACCATAGATGCCCGCGATCGGAGAGGTTGCCGGCTCCCCATCGCGTTGCGCGAAATAGCCCATGAGTTTTCGGTCCAGTTCGTTGACGATGTAATCAGCTACCTGGCCGCCCTGGTTGTAGCGCTCGTCAATGATCGCACCCTCTTTGTCTTGTTGCGCGTAGTAATAACGCGTGAAGTAGGTATAGCCAGGTCCGCCGGTATTAGGAAGCCAGACGTACGCCAGCCTGCCGTTTGAGAGCCTGTCGACAGTCCGGCGATTGTCCTCGATCCAGGCTCGCGTGCGCAGACCATCTTCGCTCGCAACCGGAATCACGGTCAGCACCCGTGACCCTTCCGTCGACGGAGTCTTATTAATACGAATCAACGTTTGCCGGTTGGCGGTGCCTTCGAACATGCTATAGATGTTCGTGGCGGGAGTGAGCGGACGGCCGTTTACCTCGAGGAGATAATCTCCTTCGGCAACTTGAATTCCCGGCGCGCTCAGCGGTGCGCGCAGTTCCGGATTCCAATTCTCGCCGGTGTAAATTCGTTTAATCCGGTAGCGTCCATTCTCTAAAGCAAAGTCCGCTCCCAACAATCCGACCGATACGGGATCTTCGCCCGGCACGTCGCCTGTTCCCTGTAAGTAGGAATGTCCAACCGTCAACTCGCCGCCGACCGTGGCAATCAAGTAGCTCAGATCGGTCCGATGCCCGACATACGCGAGCAGCGGGCGGTACTTTTCATAGATTGCCTGCCAATCGGCGCCATGAAACTTCGCGTCGTAAAAATACTCCCGCTGAATTCGCCAGGTCTCACGATAAATCTGTTCCCACTCAGCGCGCGGATCGACGCGCATTTCCAACTGGGCCAGGTTGAGTGGCCCATCGCCCACTCTAACCGGCGCCGGCCGATCCGTCGGCACGACGCCCCAACTGGTTCCGCCGCCGGCAGCGCTCTGGTAGAGGAGTTTCTTATTGTCGGCCGAGAGTGAGTAAGAGCGAATGCCTTCGAGGAAGGGCGCAGCCGTGCGCTCTCTCAGTTGATAACGCTGCAAACGCAGGGCGGCCCCTGGTGTAGTTGAAATCGGTTCAGTGTAAAAGAAACTCCCGGCCGCACCAGCCACCAAATTGCTGTAATCACCGGGCGGTATATTCACCGAGATTATTCGCTGTCCAATTCGATCAAAGTCGATCCGAACATTCACCGTTCGCGCGGCGGCTGGTGGTGGTGTCTGAGGCTGCGGTGGTGCGCCTTCCGGCGGCGGGGGAGGCTTGGGCGGTTCATCACCCGTCTCGGGCAACAGCGGCGAAGGTTCACTCGCGCCGAGCACGGCTAAGTAGATGGCGCGGCGGACCGGCCGATCAATCGAACTCATCTCGAGCCATCCAGTGCTGGGGCCGAAGTTCGTGCTCGCCATGAAATAGAGATACTTGCCGCCGGCGTCGAAGGACGGAGAGATCGAATCTGCCAGACCATCGGTGACTTGATGGCTCTTACCATCAGCCATCGAATAAATGAAGATGGCGCGCAGACGGCTGGGTAAGTTCCTCGAGTAGGCTACCCATTTCGAGTCCGGCGCCCAGATGGCGTCGAAGGAACGCCCCGGATCAGGATAATTGTCGGTAGCAATCTTGTTTGCTTTGCCGCCGGCTACTTCGATCATCCAAAGATTCCGATGATTGTCCTGCAGCAGAATGTATTTTCCGTCCGGAGACCAGGCAGGCGCCGAGAAGAAGGCCGTCGAAGGCAGCGCAATCGTTCGCGGCGTGGTTAGCCCTAACGGATCGCCGACCATCAATTGATATTCTCCGCTGGCGTCTGAAAGCCAGGCGAGCTGCGCGCCATCGGGCGACCATGCCGGACTGCGATCATGCGCTCCCGGACTCTGCGTGAGATTGCGGTAATCACCTTTTTCTGTCGGCACCGAAAAAATTTCACCTCGCGCCTCGAACGCTGCCCGGACTCCGGTAGGCGAGAGGGTCGAGCTTCGAATCATGCTTACTACTTTCTTAAACTGTGGGCGCGCCCAGGGAAGATCTCCGGTCACCTCGATGTTTAGCTGTTGCGCCTTGCCCGATTTGGCATCGAGTAGATGGATGTAACCTGCCTGCTCGTAAACAATCGCATCAGGACCTGCTGATGCTGTCATGACGTCAAAGTCTTCGTGATGGGTCAGTTGAGTTACCTGCTTTGTATCCGCACGATAGGCAAAGACGTTGGCCGTGTGATTGCGATCAGAGACAAAGTAAATCGTGTTGCCGATCCACATTGGCAGGGTGTCGTTACTGTTGGTCCACGGAAGTTTCTCGACCGAGTTGTCGGTCAAATTCATGACCTGGATCGGATGAGTACGGCCACCGCGGTAATGACGCCACATGCTGGCCTCGTACCAAATGGGGATGAACGCCGTGGTGATCTCTTCGTAGGCGATTTGCCGGCCGTCCGGAGAGTAGGCTCCGCTGAACGCGCGGGGCATGGGCATCGGGTCAGGCAGTCCGCCATTCAGGCCGACGGTCCAAAGACGAAAGTACGCCTGTTGTGGTGCGCTGGTCCGGCCTGAAGCAAAGATGACGCGCTGACCGTCAGTCGTCCATCCGCGCGCGCGATCCACTCCCGGATGGTAGGTGAGTCTCCTGGGATCGCCGCCTGCCGCCGGAACGACGTACACATCCATGTTTCCAGCGACTGTTGCCGTGAAAGCGATTTGAGAACCGTCGGGTGAAAAGTACGGATCGATCTCAGCGCCCGCCGTGGAAGTGAGCCGGCGCGCCTGGCCACCGCTCCGTCCCACGATCCACAAGTCGCCGGCGTATTCAAAAGCGATCGAGTCACGGCTCACTGTTGGATGACGCAACAGTCGCGTACCCTGAGCCAGGGCAATTTCTGATATGAAAACGGAAAGCAGAAGAGCAACAATTAGTCTTAGGCTATTCATAGATCACCCTCGAAGGTGGAGCATGCCGTCGTAATTTAGAAGGTCGCAGTAGAAAGAGCAGGCTTTGTTTACCGCACCCGCTGCAAAATGTCAATCATGTCCTCAGATGCTGCAACAACGAAGAGAGCTGAACACGGCATTTTGTAACGCAAACTGTTAGTTTGCGCGCGCGGTCATGCCATTCACCTGCGCAAACTAACAGTTTGCGTTACAAATCAGGGCACGACCCTAACCCGAAATGGCTTTTCGAATCTTGTCGAGGGCGCTTTGCAGAACATCATCTTCTCGCGCGATGCAAAAGCGCATATAGTTGTCGAACAGATCAGAGTCGGCAAAGGCGCTGCCCGGTACGCCCGCCACACCGGCACGGCTGATTAGCATTTCGTTGAACTGCATGGCGTCCCCAAACCCTTTCGGGATACGCGCCCATAAATAAAAAGTGGAGCCGGAGTCATAAATCTCAAAACCGAGACGTTCCAACACCGCAGTTGCCTCGGACCGCTTGCGGACAAAACGCGCTTTCAAGTTGGCGTAGTATCCCGGGTCTGACATCAGCACCTCGGCCAGCGCTCGCTGAAGCGGTGTTGGCGAGCAAACATAAAAGACGTTGTTGGCGTTATTGAGCGGCGCGATCAACTTGCTGTTGCCGTAGGCATAGCCAAGTCGCCAGCCGGAGATGTTCCAGGACTTGGAGAACGAGTTGACCGTAATCGTGCGGTCCCACATGCCTTGAAGCGTCGCCATGGAAACGTGAGCGTCGGCTCCCTCTACGTAATGCTCATAAACCTCGTCGGCGATGCAAAGGAGATCAAATTCCTGACAAACATTCGCGACGACCTCCAGTTCCCTTCTCGTGAACACCTTTCCGGTGGGATTCACTGGAGTACAGAGAATAATCGCGCGCAGTGGGAACGAGCGGGCATTCTTAAGATCGCGGCAACGAGCGCGCAGTTCATCGCCATCCAATTCCAGATTCTCGCCATGTAGCTGCACAACCTCCGTATGCCCGCCCAATTCGTCGAGTATCCGACGGTGATATGGGTAGTACGGTTCGAAGACTATCGCGGAAGCGTCCTGCAAATATGTGTGGGCAATGGCGACGAGTCCGCCAGTTGCTCCCGGAGTGATGAGTAACTCCGGCGGCGTAGCGATCGCGTCGATCGTTATGCCGTTCAATAAACTGATCTTCTGAGCAAGCGCATCACGCAGCTCGCTGACCCCCTCGGCCGGGCTGTAATGATTTTGACTGGCGCTAATCACTCTGCTCGCGGCGTTCGCCAGAGCCGGGCTGATCGCGAGTTCCGATTGACCCTGGACCAGATTTCCGCTGGGCGGGACCAGTCGTGTGATCATTCTGATATCCGGTCGGGTCTTGGTTGACATCTCTCGGATTATCTTAGCGTTTGTCGACATACACCAGCTAACCTCGCCATAGGTGCCGCGCAACTATCACACTTGAATCTCTGAATGGCCAAGCGTGCAGAGCTTGGGGTTAAAGACATACTTGACTCACCGCGCCCGCGCCCATCGAACTTCGCTGCGACCGCCGCAATGGCTCGGCCACTCTGATGCGCGGCAAGTCTGCGACTTGCCGGCGGCGAACTCTTCTTCTTTCATCGGGTCTTCGACCCACCACGGTCAAAGACCGGTTTAGACAAATGGTCGACGTATCGGCAAGTCCGAGACTTGCCGCGCATCAGAGTGGCCGAGCCATTGGCGTGGGGAGTCAAGTATGTTAACGACCTTGATTCCTTGCTACCGAACTCGCCCGACAATGCCCTCAGTGCGAAGCTTTTCTAGAGTGTCGCGACCAGACCTGCCAACAACGCTCCACGCCGCGGAATATCGCTAACAATGATGTGCTCGTACGCCGCGTGCGCCCCATCGCCGTCAATTCCAAGTCCGTCGAGCACCGGTACATTTAAGGCAGCAGCAAAGTTGCCATCCGATGCGCCGCCCGCCGAAAGCTCGTTCAGATCAAAACCCAGCAGCGCAGCGATTTCTCGCGCCTGCTCGAAAAGTCTCACGACGGCCGGAGTGCGCTCGAGTGGAGCTCGGTTGATGCCGCCTTTGACCTTGAGTTGCACCCGTTCGTCGAAGGGCCGCAGCGTGTTCATAAGCTCTTCCACACGACGCGCCTCTTCCGCTGTACTGAAGCGCACGTCGATTTCTATCTCGGCCTGAGCCGCAACGACATTGCTGCGCGTCCCGCCTCGAACGATACCGACATTAAAACTCGTGTTGCTCTCAGGGTCGCTGAATGAATGCAGACGTTGCGTTTGTCGCGCCAACTCAAGAATAGCACTGGCGCCGGCTTCAGGATTCAAGCCCGCGTGCGAGGCAATTCCCTGAGCTTCAATCGTCCACATGCCAACGCCTTTGCGCGCCGTCTTGACGCAGCCGCCCTGCCCCGGCGGCTCAAGCACCAGGACCTGCGCGGCGCGGCGAGATTCCTGTTCCACCAGTGGGCGACCCGTTAGGCTGCCGGTTTCTTCGTCGCACGTAAGCAGCAAAGTTACCGGGCGCGCCGGTGTAAGTGAGAGAGCCTCGAGGCAGCGCAAGACTTCGACGGCGAGCACACACGCTGCCTTCATGTCGAAGATGCCCGGACCAAAGAACAGATCTCCATCCGTGCGGATTGGGTTTGAGCAATTCACAGCGCCGACGGGATGAACGGTATCCGTATGACCCAACAGGAGCGTTGTACCTTTCCCGTTTTGGCCACCGAATGCACGAATCCGAAGATGCTCACCGTAACCCGGGCTGGGGAGGCGCTCGAACGAGTCGATGGCAGCAATGTTACCGCTTAACTCCGCCAATAACTGGACCACTGCGGAACTGCCTTCCGCGTCTCCTGAAGGAGACTCACATTCCACGAGACGGCGGATTAGTTTCAGGTTTTTATCCTGCCGTTGCGCGAAGAACGTGCGCGCCGCGGCGAGTTGGGAAGAATTTAGTTCGGCTGTCATCGCTATGGCTGTTGGCCAAGAGAGTCTGTCGGAGAAATATCCTCTGTGGACCTCCGTGGGATCTCAGTGCCTCCTGTGGTGAATGTTTTCATGCACAATTTCACCACAGAGAAATCACTTTTTCCGACAGACTCCTAAAGGCGGCGAGCATTCATCTGGCCCAAGCGGAGAGGGAGTCAACCCGACTCGAACCTAAAACTCGAGTCTGAACCCGATCTGTCCTTCGCGGCCCGGCAATCTTTGTCTTAAACCTCCGAACGGAACTGCCGGATTCGTAGTTCGATTCTCTACTGCGGCAGGATTCTGGCGGTTGAAGATGTTGAAGAATTCGAACAGCACCTGGGCTTTGAATCGCTCACCGATATTGAAGCGTTTCGCAAAGCGCATGTCCAAATTGACGTAAGACGGCGAGGTAAACGCGTTACGACCGGCGACGACATCGATGCCATTCAGCGTTCCATCTCCATCCGGATCGGTAGTCGCGTTGTTTCGGCTGAAATGAAATCCGCTTTGGGCCCGGAAGATCCCGCTCAGTTGTACTTGCCAGGGCAGGTCCAGCAATCCGTTGAGCTGAAAGGTGTGATCGAGAGACAAATCCGAGGGGCCTTTGTCCAAATCGGGACCATTTACAAATGTATTGGCCTGGGCCACAAATCTGCCGTTGGCGCGAGTGTAGGGCCCGCCGGCGTTGGTCATAAGCACGCCATTCTCAGTACTGGAAACTGTCGGAGCGATGCCGACGAAGCTGTCCGAAGGTAGCGAATTTATCCCGAGCTGATTATCCGTCTCTCTTGCATAGGCATAGTCTCCATTCAGAATGAATCGATGACTCAGCCTTTTGTTGAAGCTAATAATCAGCGCATCGTATTTGCCTTTGTACCACGGACCGAACGTGTTGATGGCGCCGGCCGCGAAGGGTGGCAGAAATGTTCGCGCACCGGAGCGCGAGACAAACGAAATATTTGATTCGCGCAATCCCAACAGATTATGCATCGTGCGATGATAGTAGTCTGCCGAAACCACCAGATCCCTTCCGATCTCGCGTTGCACGCCAATGCTGAAAGCATTCGTAAATGGAATGCTAAAGCTCTCGTCGATGCTGGTCGGCAGGAGTTGAGCAGGAATAGCCGCATGGGTTAATGCTCCGAACGGTCCCCAGAAAAAGAATCCTGCCGCCTTGCCTACTGACAGGCTTGCAGCGTCCGCATACTGCTGCGGACTCAGGCCCGACAAACTTTGAACGTTCGAAATATTGATGACCGCGTCAGCCGGGATCAGAGCATGCCCGCCTGCCACGACCCTGTTTAGTCGATCTCGGCCAATGAATTGATTTGCTGCTCCGCCGCCGGAGGCGGGACACCTCGCGCCGCTGGCCGTGATCTCTGCATCAGTGAGGTTGGGTGAAACGCATAGCCCTCCGACAAAGAGAGATGCGCCAATCGCCGCGGGAGCAATGGTGGGAACACCGTAGAATCCTCTCGGATATGAAAACGGCTGCACGACTCTTCTGTCTGCGCCGCCAAAAGAAGGAACGTCGCGCGCCAGGCCCAGACGGAATTGATCATAGAATTTTCCGCCATGACCGCGAATTACCGTCTTCGGAGTCGCCTGCCAGGCAAATCCGATTCGCGGGGAGATGCTGTCCTTTGATCGAAACTCCGAATCGTAGTCCCAACGCACTCCGAAATTCAGCGTCAGGTTGTGAAGAAATCTCAAGTCATCCTGGGCAAACAGACCGTTGTAATTATTTCGAAGATGAATCTCGTTCGCCTGCGGCGTGAGACCTCCAGCCGTGGTAACAGTAAAGAACCCGGCGTTCGGCGGTCCGAATTTCACGAAGTCGTCTATCGTGGCAAAGAGCTGCATGTTTTGTATCTGCGACTCGACGCCGTCGACGACAGTACGCAGAAAGTTCCAGCCGAACTTAAGGTTGTGATCGCCAAAGAGCCGGCCGGCGTTAGCCGATAAGGAAGTATATTTCTGATCCAGATTCGTGGGCGAGATCGGATTACCGAAAGCAACAGAGGCAAAACCTCCGACCGAATTGGATGTGAAATTATTAAACATTTGGAAGGTGGTCCCGACGCCAGCTTCCGGATGGGCCGGGGCGGCGTTTGAGAGGTCGCCGCGATAGCCTCCCCGCAGATTCAAGATCCATGGATTGGCTTGGTCGCCCAGCATTACCGTGTCTGCGAAACCGAGGAGCAGGCTGCGCCCGCTGGTATCGTTACGCCGCGACGGCAAACTGTCAGCCTGAGAAAGCGGCAGAAATTCCTTGACTACTCCATTCGTATAATTCACTTCCTGCGACAAGCGATGCCGCCCCAGTTGCTCCTCGACTTTGAAGAAGCCACGAGTCTCGCGCGTGAGTGAGGGGTTATCGAACGGCGCTTCAAAGTTGCGCAGCACGAGATCGGCCTGCGCATTTCCGGTGGCGGGGAAAGTGAAGTTGAGCACCCGGTCCTCAGTTATGCGTTCGGCAGAGCCAAAGAAAAAAACCTTGTTCTTAACGATTGGCCCTCCGACCGCCAGACTGTAATCATAACGACCCAGGTCAGGCGCTTCAGTCAGAGAAGGATTGTTTGAGGAATCAAATACATCGTTTCGATAGAACAACGAGCCGACTCCATGGAAACTGTTCGTACCGCTTCGGGTAATCACGTTCACGATCGCGCCGGACGCCTGTCCAAATTCAGCCTTGTACCCGGCTGTGAGCACTTGAAATTCCGCAATTGTCTCCTGATTGAATTGGGCGGCTGCGCCACCATTGACTGTGTTCTTGTTTGGTTGGCCGTCGATCATGAAGTTGTTGTTCCCCGCGCGCTCACCGAGCACTGGCGTGGAATTGTCAGCACCCTGATTAGCCTGGCGATTCACGGTGACTCCCGGCACCAACTGCATTAGATCCAAATAATTCCTTCCGTTTACCGGCATGTCCTGAATCTGGCGCGGTGTAACCGTGGCGCCCGTCGCTGCCGTCGTCGGATCAATCACCACCGCGTCAGCGGTAATGCTCACTACTTGCTTCACGCTGCCGACTTCTACCTGGACATCAAGTGTGAGAGTGCGATTTACGGTAAGTTCGATATCGTTAACAGTGCTGTTTGCAAAGTTCCGGGCCGAGACGATGATTTGATAAGTTCCTGCCGGCAGGCCGGTGAGCCGATAAAATCCATCCCCATCACTCGTCGCAGTTCTTTCTATCGACGAAGATGCGGACGTAGCTTTGACCTCGGCGCCGGCCACCACCGCGCCCTTTGGGTCTTTGATCGTGCCTTGAATATTAGACGTCGTTTGCGCCACCACCACCGGGCTGAAAAAAAGACACATCAAACCCAGGCAACAAACCATCAGGATTGTTTTCATCGCACCTTACCTCCGCATTTGTAGTCGATCCGAATAACCTGATCGGAACAGGGATTCACTTCCAAAAAAGGAGACCTGCGTTTTAATCAGGCTCTCTTTACCGCAGGCGCTGCAAAATGTCAATAGTCGCCTCAGATGCTGCAAACTGATCTTGCGTTGACTGAGGTTGATTTGCTATCGTGCGCGCCCATGCAAACCGAATCGGCCAACGTCGCTTCTTCTCACGCCGCCGCCGCCGCGTCAGTGGCCATCTCGGACATCGAGATGCGCACGGTGCGACTGCCACTGCATGAACCTTTTGAAACCAGCTTCGGGCGGATTGATTCGCGCTTGATCTTTCTGGTCAGTGTTACCGGAGAGGGCCTGACGGGATGGGGTGAAGTAGTCGCCGCGGAAGAGCCACGTTATAGCTATGAAACGGTAGCGACAGCTCAACATGTTATCCGCGATTTTCTGGCGCCGGCGATGTTGTCACGTCCGGTAAACGATCTAGCGGATCTCGCGGCGCGGTTCAATGCTTTTCGCGGCCACAATATGGCGAAGGCCGGATTGGAGCTGGCATACTTGGACCTGCTCGCGAAAATGAAAAAGAAATCGTTGTCCGATTTGATTGGTGGGACCCGCGCAGACGTGCCAGTCGGGGTCAGTCTGGGAATCCAGCCATCGCTGGATCAGCTGCTGGAGCGAGTTGATCGATATCTCGCGCAGGGCTATCAGAGAATCAAGCTAAAGATCAAACCCGGATGGGATGTCGACGTTGTGCGTGAGGTTCGTCAAAGGCATCCGCACATCATGCTGTCAGTAGATGCCAACAGCGCTTACACACTTGCCGACGAAAGCACCTTTCGGGCGCTGGATGATTTTGGGTTAATCATGATCGAACAACCGCTGGACCACGACGATCTTTTGGACCATGCGAAACTGCAGGCAGAGTTGAACACATCGATTTGTCTCGACGAAAGTATCACCAGCGCAAATAGAGCCAGACATGCGCTGGAGTTGGGAAGCTGCCGCCTCATCAATATCAAGATCGGGCGGGTCGGTGGGTATTCACAGGCCCTGGCTATTCACAACCTTTGTTATTCGCGAAATGTGCCCGTCTGGTGCGGCGGAATGCTCGAGTCGGGCATCGGTCGCGCGCATAACATCGCGCTGGCGAGCTTGCCGGGGTTCACTCTTCCCGGCGATATTTCTGCCAGCTCGCGCTACTTTGCCAGGGATCTAATAGTGCCTGAAGTCGAGGTCGCGCCTGACGGCACGGTGAGGGTGCCCACGGATTCAGGGCTCGGATTTACGGTCGATTTGGACTACATTAAGTCGCGAACCCAGGATTTTGAGCGGGTTGGATCCACAGCCTAAGATCATATTTCCGATTTAAGATCATGAAGCATCGCTCACAGAAGAGAGCTCCGGATCAAAGTTCAGAGGATGGCCACGGCAGAAATTCGCCTACCGATATCGACCAGCGTTTTGCTGCGGCCGCCTCCAAACTCAACGCTCGCCGGCAGCGTCTGGTCAGGGCCATTCTCGATTCGTCAGACGAGACCTGCTTTCTGTCGTCCCGCGAGATGGCCAAGCGTTACCACGTCGACGCGACGACGATCCTCCGGACCACGCAGGTGCTCGGTTATAAAAGCTTTGCAGAGTTCACTGCGGATCTGCGCCGTCACTTCGTATCACGCATTACGCCTTACACGGTGCTAAAGGCCGCCACTCGCGAAAAGCGCAGCGTCGAAGATCACATCGACCATACTTTGGATAAGGCGCTGGGAGATCTCGATATTTTGAAGACCGAATTAGATCGTCAGCGAATCATCGAATTGGCCCGACTGATCAACCGTTCGCGTCATGTCCTGGCAGTAGGTTTGGACTTTGCTTCATCGCTTTCGTACTACCTGGCTTATGGTTTGTTAGCGATGGGCTTTGATGCCGAGGCTCCCATGGGCGGCAGCGGCAATCTCCAATACAAGGTTGAGGTGCTAACCTCGAAAGATGTCCTGATAGCGATTAGCTTCGGCCAATGTTTGAGAGATACCGTCGAAGCTACCCTGCGCGCCAAAAAGCAGGGCGTTCCCACCTTCGGCATCACCGACAGCAATACGTCGCCTATCGCTCGCTATTGCGACGCGCATGTAATCGCGCCGGTCATCGGCCCCTCGTTCGTCAATTCTTATGTTGTGCCGATGGCGGTGATTAGCGCAATTCATGTTGCCTGCGCTCACATCGATCCCAAGCGCGCCCTGAAACGCCTCAGACCGACCGACAAGGAATACACTTCGGGCGCGCGTTGGTATCGCGAGCCAAAAGGGTTCAATGGAGATCCGCCGTAAGCAGTGATCTTTAACCACCGACACGACGCACCGGCGATTGTCATCCGCGACATAGAATCTTTCGAGGAAATGCGCGCGGTCGAAGAACTCCAGAAAGAAGTGTGGGAATTCGCCGACCTGGACGTTGTCCCGCGCACGATTCTTGTCGCTGGCCGAGAAGTGGGTGGAGTTTTGGTCGGCGCGTACGATGGCTCGGCGCTGGTCGGTTTCGTATATGGTTTTCCCGGTTATGAAAACGGACAAAGCGTGCACCATTCGCACATGCTTGCGGTCAAACCTGTATACCGAAGTTCGAACCTGGGCTACAAACTCAAACTGGCGCAACGCGACCGCGTCCTGGCCCAGCACCTCAATCAGATCACCTGGACGTTTGATCCGCTGCAGAGCCGGAACGCCTATTTCAATTTTGCGAAGCTCGGAGTTATTGCCGACAGTTACCGAATCGACTTCTATGGAAAAGCTACTTCCAGTTTCTTACATCAAGCGGGCACCGATCGACTTTGGGTCAATTGGTTAATTGACAGTGAGCGCGTAAGAGAACGACTGAAAGATGAAAGAAAGCTCTCGACGCTGCCAAAGGAAGCCCGGCCGCTTGTCGAAGTCGGCATTGATCTATCGCCCAAAATAACCGAGTCGCCGGATCTGCGAGGAGCTTTTCTGATCATTGAGATTCCTGCAGACATCAACGCGCTGCAAGTTGAAAAACCAGGGTTAGCTGTCGAATGGCGCAGAGCAACACGTTGGGCATTCTCACACGCCATGACTCAGGGATACGTGGTTGAAGAGTTTTTTCGCGGGAGCCTCAGAGATCAGTCTGTTGGAAGCTACCTTCTCCGTCGCGCGTAACTCAATGGACGGTTCAAAAAAATCCAAAACCCTCGCTGGTGTGTTTCGATAGGATTTTACGCAAACATTTTTGCACTAGGCTTGTTAGCCCATGCAGAATCAAGGGTATTCAGGCTTATGCCTGAATTTTTGCTATTTGACAGGCATAGGCCTATGCAATAAAGTCCCGCGCATTGTGTGAGCGCTAGACAGGTGCTAGGGAAGTTCAACTAGGGCTAGACTGAATTCTCCCAAAGGAGTTCTCCATGCGAAGTCGTTTCCTCGTCGTTCTAAGCATAATTCTTCTTGTTGCTTTTACGGTGCTTTTGAATGCGAGAAACCCTCGCGCTTCGAGATCATCTAAAGAGCCCCAGATTCAAATTGGAACCAATAATTTGCCGGAGGCCATTGGAATCGATAAGTTGCCAAACCGGCAAATTAACGGTTCAAGTCACAGCTGGAATCGCGGTAGCCTGCAACCTCGGGTCACTGTCGAGGCTGCAGACATCCGCTCTGTTTTCGGCTGTGCTCAGGCCTTCGCCGCTGACGCCTGAGTTCGTTGCTGCTTCATGTACTCACGCATGGCCGCAATATGGCCGGGTGAACGCTTCTCGGACCAGGCTTCGTAGCGCTGGGCGGCTTTCTCAAGATTTGCGAGCAGGTTCTTTTCCACAAACCGCTCGCGAAATTCCGGGACTACCGGCTTGAGTGCTTCCCAAACGCCGAAGAATTCGCCGCTGGTTTCGAAGAACAGGTCCTCGTGCAACAGGCCGTAGTTGAGCAACGAGCAGGCCTGCTCCCAATAGCCAATCACCATACCGACGAAGTTCCCTTTTTCGGTGCCCATCGGAGCAATCCGCATGGCTTCCTCGAAAGTTTCCGCGCGGTAATTCTGTTGAAACCAATCGCGTGCCTGGCGGAGCCGGGCCTCGCGACGCAAGTCATAAACTTGCAAGTGTAGTTGTGCTTGTTCGTGCGTTGGTTTTGTCTCCATGATTTCCCTTTCTGATGATTTTCTAACAGTTTATTTGATTGCCTGGAGCCAGCTTTATTGATTGTTTGGAACTAACATTTTCGTTACAAGCCAAAACAATTTCGGTTCCCGCCCGGCTCCCGTCATCAGTTCTTCGCTTTCAACCTTAAGTCGAATAACGAACGTCCGGATCGACAGTTTTCTTTCAAGAAACAAAACAGAATTACGACACGGCGGTTACAGTCAGGTGAAATGACTGAAGAATGAAGCTTTGCCCAAAAAGTGACTCAGCGAGATGAAGGCGACCAATACTGGGAGCGCGGGCGCCCTCGCACGCAATAACTGTCGGTACGAATGCTGCGCATTTCTCCCGAGACTTGAATAGGTTTTGACCTTAGGTTTGCGGACGAGGGCATCCGCGCTCCCAGTGTAACCGGCCGTTGTTTTCAGCGTTCAAATACTTTTTGGGAAAAGGTGAAGAAGAAGGCGTGCGATTTACGACGTTTACGGCGAGGGTCGTCTCTGCATTCACACTGAACCAGGCTGCTCACGGGGGCGCCTGCCTTTTGGCATTCTCATAAAGTTGTCTGCCGATCTTAATCCCTTCCTCTATTGCCGGGACCCATTCTGGATTACGCCGGGCCCGCAGATACGCATACTCGGCTGAGAATCCATGCTTGACCAAATTGGCAGCGTGATCGCGCGCGACTGCGAGCCGGTTGGCCATGGTCGAGCGGCCTTCGTGTTGGCGTATGAACGCGAGAAACTCCGGCACATGGACAAACGTTGTGATCTTCAGCAGTTGAAAAAATAGATCGTAATCGTGATCGTGTTCAGTCGCTTCGTCATGGAGATTGGTTTGCATCACCAGGGCCCGACGCGCCAGCCAGGTGTCGCCGCGCAGATTGCAGGTGCGCAGCCATTCATCCATATTCCATGGCTTGACCGCGGGTTGGCGCCACAGTTCCCTGCCCGCGGCATCTACCATAATGTCGTCCGTGTAAACCAGACCCGCTTCAGGATTGCTCCGCAAAACATCCACACAGCGCTCAATGAATCGAGGGTCAAAATAATCGTCGCTATCCAGAATGCCGACGTACCTCGCTGCGTCCGAGGTCAACAACAACGCGCGATTCTTGGAAAAAGACATGCCTCGATTTGTTTCGTTGTAAGCAGTACGAATCGCGCAGCCATAACTCTCCAGAACGCGCCGCGTGTCGTCCGTCGAGCCATCGTCGACGACTACCAACTCAACGTTTCGATAAGTCTGGTTCAGCACTGAGTCGATGCTCATGCGAACCAGCGCGGCCCGGTTGTATGTAGTGATGCAAATGCTAACGAGCGGCGATTGAGAATCAAGATTCCCCGGCTCGATTTCGCGATCGGAATTACGCTGATCCTGAACCTGAACCGCAGTGGGTGGCGCCTCAACCGTTACTTTCTCGGCCAGAGAGGTTGTGCGCAGGTTGGTTGTTTGAACAGCGGGGACTGCCGGGATCGCAGGTTTTTCCGCAATCACCATCATCAGATATTCGTTGGCCGGACTCGAGCTAATCAATTTGAAATACTCAGACACGCGCTGACAAAGACTCGCGCCGGAAAAGTGATTCATGTGGACGGGATTCGGATCGTCATAGCACTCCTGAAGATATAGACGGCCGCCGGGTTTAAGCACGCGCGCGGCTTCAGCCAGGGCCCGGTCGACATCAAAGACATGAATCAGCACGGCATAAAATACCGCCGCGTCGAATGAGTTGTCTTCGAAGGGGAGACATTCAGCCTGGGCGGCGGCAAAGGGAAATGCGCCGCGCACCTCTTCGCGTTCCACGGTGTCACAACCGTAGTAGGTAAGTCCGGCCGGCAGGAAGTCTCTGAGTTCACCCAGCCAGCATCCGATGTCCAGAAGTTTGCCCGAACCGAGTTGAAAGTAGTTGACTGCGCGAACGCGGCACTCGCGGTAGTAACTTTGGCGTTCCGGCGAGTACGACGCTCTTTGCTGTTCCAACTCAGCCAGCTTCTCTCGCCATTGGGCCCAGCGACCTTCGATGAAAATCTTTTCGATCTGCTTGATGTTGTGCTTGATATCGCAAATTTCAACTACGCGAGCGCGGCCCATCTTTCCCATCTCAGCGCGCAACTCTCGATCACGGCACAAGCGTTCGAGCGCTACCGACAACGCCTGTGAATCGCGCGGCGGCGCGAGAAAGCCTTCAGAACCGTCTGTCACGTAGCAGGAAATCGACAGCAGGTCCGTGCAGACCACCGGAAGCTCGAAAGCCATCGCCTCGAGTATCGTCGTCGGAATGCCGTCGGCGTCTCCCGTCTCAGTCCGAATGCACGGGAGACAAAAGACATCGGCAGCGGCGTAGAAGCGACGGGTCTCTTCCTCAGAGGCCGCGCCGTGAAACTTGATCCTCTCATTTTGGCCCGCCGCCTGGCGCAGTTGGCGTTCCTCCGGACCATAGCCGACCAACCACAGTTCTGTGTGTTCGTCCCGGGCAGAAAGCTTCTGGAAAGCCTCAATCAGATAAATCAGACCCTTCTTCTGCACGAAGCGCGCTATTGAAAGAATCACCACGCGTTGGCCCGCTGCGCGCTTTTCCTGGAGCTGGTAAGAATCAAGATCAAACGAATTGGGGACGATGCTTAACTTGCCTGACGGAACGTTGAATTGCTGCGTCATCCAATCCTGCATGAAGCTATCTTCGACGATGATTCTTACGCAGAGAGGATCGCGAGCGGCTTCGCCATAGAGACTCCGGTCGCGCCGCGTAAATAGGTCCAGCCCGCTGTAAGCCATGAAACTAAACGGCGTCCGGAGAGCACGCGCGGCGGTAAGAGTCGCGCGGTGAGCAGCGCTCATCAGGCTGCCATGAAAATGATCGATGCCATCAGCAAACGCGATTTTTGACAACGCGGCCGGGTCGCTCAAGAAAGGCGCCTGCCGGATCACCAAATTGGGATCGTTTGGTGGTGGTTGCGAATCGTATTGCAGGCAATCCGCATAGACGAACACCCGGTGACCGAGACCGCAAAGAGCCAGCACCTCTCTTCTGATGAAACTCTCAGAGAGCGGCGAGAAATGCGTCGTCACATAACCGATTCTCATTGCGCTTTCCCATTCGACAGCGAAAAATAAAAGGTCCGGTCGATCGGTTCAATCACCTGGTCAAGAGCTCGTTCACTCCTGGGCAAAGATTTGAAGTAGTCATTTACCCGCGCCCCACTGCTCAACTGATTCCAGGTGTTGCAGCCATGTCTCACCAGCATGTAGAGCTCGGGCGCGCAGACCCGAACGAGGCGGGGCGCAGAATCTTCGATGAACCAGGTATCGACATTCTGGGGCACGTCCCGGAACTGGTGCTGCTGCCAAAGGGCGCGATGAAAACAAAGAGTGCCGCCGGTGGTCCAACCGTGACCTGACTTGCGCACGATCCGTTCGCCGGCGATCAGTATGGTGAAGCAATCCCAGGTGATGACGGCTCGCTCATCATTTGCAGAATCCAGAGCGGTGACGGCCCTGGCCAGAAAATCTTGTCCATAGAAATCGTCATCATCCAGTTTTTGAATGATCTCGCCGGTCGAATGTTCAATGCCGATGTTCAGCTTTCGGCCCAGAGACGTCGGCTGGTCAAGCCGTACGTGACGCACGCGGAACAAGCCGGCGCAAAGGTCGGCTACCGACGGGTGGCCATCGTCCACCACGATCAGTTCTGAATCAACCAGCGTCTGGCGCAGGAAACACCGAACCGCCTGGCGCGTGAAGGCGGGCCGGTTACCCGTAGCCAGGATGCAAGAGACCTTAGGCTTATGATTGTTATCGATCGCCGCAATGACTTCTCGCGCACTTGCGGTGCTCGGCGATTCCGGTTGGTAAACTCTGGCTGGTTCGATCTCTTCGCGCTCTTCGCGAAGTGGCGCCAATGAAAGGTCAAGAGTTTCTTGCTGCTTATCGGTTGTGCGAGTTGCCGGCCCAGGCCGTGTCACAAACTTTTCATAAAAGGAGTAATCGACCCCGAGGAGCTCTCTGACATTGCCCTGCCAGGACGACCAGTAGGATCCCTGACAGTTTTTGGGGCTGGTGTTGTCGGGATGAATAATCGCGATGTAGAAATTGGGATCCGGTAGTGTCACCGAGCGACTAAGGTCCTGATCCCAAATGAAGCGCGTGTCCGAGGCGACCTGAATGTCGGGAAACGGTGCGCGTCGCCAGAATTCTTTCGTGTAAAGCAAAGAACCGCCCGCCAACCACAACCGCTGATTCGCAGGATATGCGTAGAGCCAGGCCTCAGAACTCGCGGGATTGTAGAAGAGCATCTGCCGCAGGCCGCAAACCTGGCCCTGCTCTCGCAGTAACGCCTCGACCTGGTAACGGATTCGGTGCGGCGCCATCCAATCGTCATCGTCCCAGTGCATGATGAGTTCGCCGCGCGCCGTCTCAACACAAAAGTTGCGCTTCGCGCCCAGCGTCCGCGCGCCCGGCAAATGGACAAAGCGCACTTGCGGATCGTCAGGCACGAGATCTCTGATCGACTGAGGTCCATCTTCAATCACGACCAGCTCTTTGTTCGGATAGTCCTGACGCAGGAAATATTTGATTGATTGCTGAACGAACGGAAGTCGATCCGACGTGGTCGGCATCACGCATGAAACCAGCGGTTGCGAGCAGACAGACGACACGAAGATAGATTCCTCTTAAGTGTTCCCTGGTTCAGAATTTTCAGCCGATCTCCGGTCTCCTAACCCGGTGGCAGCTTCCTGATCCTCTCGTTGATCGTCCCAATCACCTTTTGCGCGTTGTTGAAGTTGAGCCTCAAATCGGCGATGTCCTTGTCACGCGCAGCCAATTCCTGTTGATGAGTTTGCCGGACAGAAAGCAACTCGGCTCTCAGGCTGGTAACTTGTTCTCGGAGACTGACCGCGTCACCCAACGATGTCTTGGTTTCCGCAATAGCTGCGGTGGTCGCATCCAGGCGCGCGCGCAATTCGGCGATCTGTGGTGAAGACTTATCCAGTGCCGCGCGGTTGGCTTCAACCGCCGCATTCAAGGTTTTGAGTTGCGGGAGCGCCTGCTCGATCGTCGCCTTGCTTGCCGCCAGAATGGCCGAGTCGGCATCGACCTTCGATCGCAGATTCTCGAGTTGCGGCGTGATTTGGTCGAGCACGGTTTTGTTCGCAAAAGTATCGGCCTCGACTTTCGCGCGTAATTCTTCAACCTGCGGCGAGATCTTTTCCAGCGCCGCTTTGTTTTCTTCGACTGTCGCTTTGCTGGCGACGACGTCATTGCGCAGGCTTTCGACTGTTGCGAGCCCTGCTTCGAATTGATCTCGAAGCTCCGCAACGTGCTCCGGTGGTTCATCGGCCAGGGTATAAAACAGCACCTTGTCGTCTTTGGTGATCAGGTTGACACGCATCCCCTCCTGCAAATTCGCCGGCGCCTGGGCAAATTTGATCAGGTTGCGGCCGGCGTGCTTGGCATCGTACTCCTCGACCTTTTCCACCTTGATCTTCGATTCTTCCAGTTTCTTTTTTACGTCGCCGGCGGGTTTGTCGGCCACGTCGATGGGCTTGGTCCCAGCTTGAGTCGGAGCCGCCGCTTGCGTGGCCTTGTTCGTCACAAAGTCCGTCAAAAGCTTGCGAGCGGGTGTGGCGTCGGCCATCGTTCGCGCTACCGCGCCCCGGAAATCAGTTTGCTGCACATAACTGACTCCGCCGTATATCGTGTTGCTCTTCAAAGTGTTACTGCCTGGTTTCACATCGCCCTCAGTCGCTTCCGGTTTGGGCGCATTGTACTTGCTGAAGAAGGCCGGCAGCGCCGCGCAACAGAAAGTCTCGATGGCTTTCGAAATCAGTGGAATGATCGGTATCACGGATAACCAGTATTCTACCGTGGGGAAGGTGTGAACATATTTGCGAAGCGAGAAGTTGCACACCTTGAACACCTGGCCATCCTTGATCGTGATACAGGCCAGATAGAGCTTGTCGTCTTCATCACAGGTCGGGCAATCAACCAGAAAATGCTCGCAGAAGCAATCCTTAAGGTATTGAATCAAACCACCCAATAGATCCGCGAAAGCGTTTATCACGTCCGCGCGATAGTCGACCAAAGGCTTAAGCGGGATCTGGTTCTTCGGATCCAAAAGCCCGGCCGGAATCGAAGTGATCGTGTTGCTGGCATAGTTGAGAACGTAGACGTTTTTCTGATCGGGTGAAACAGCGATCGATCGCGGAGAAATCTGCACCGGATGCCGGTAATTCGTCACCAGCTTATTGTCTGCAGTGATCAGACCCACACGATAGCTGTCTTCGTAGGTCACCATCATGAATTTCGTCAGGGGATTGTGCGCCAGACGAATCGTGGTGTCTTCACCAAGGGCAACGAAGGTTAACGGAATCGGATTGGCCGCCGTATCCATGGACCGAAATACCACAGCCTGCTTGTTGCTGCTGCCGGAAACTACGTACAACCGGCCATTATCGCCATCGCCAAGCAAAGCAATGTCGTCTTCACCCGGGGCGAAATTGCCACCGCCAACGCCCTGATGAAATATTACCGGCGGATCTTGTTTCGCTAGATTCAGACGCTGCACCGCGTCGTAGCTATCCGGGGTTGAAGCATTACCGGACGTGGCGAATGCCATTCCATCCTGATCATCAATAACCAAATGACCGGTCGCAGAGAATTGGTAGATCGGTGTCGGTTTCCCGGCCACATTCAGGGGATCGATCTCGTAAAGACCTTTGCCCTTACCAATCGCGAAAACATGTTTCGACTTGGACCAGGTGCCGAGCGATACCAATGGCACGTCGCAAGTCATCGCCGGCTTACGCCAGGTGTGTTTGGTTCCGCTAACATCCGCCACCGCGAACATGCTGTCCCGGTCGTCGAGAGTAGCGGCCGCGTACAACTGTTTTCCGTCTTGCGAAAACGCGACGTCCCGGACGATGGCGCTCGTGCCGCCGGGAAATTCAAGTTCGGCGACCATCTCGCCTTTGCCAAGATGGTAGACATTAATCTTGTTACTGGCGCCGACCGAATAACCAAGCACACCGTTTGGCGAAACCCGCAGACGCGACTGGTAACCCTTACCGAAGATCGTTGCCAGCTCCTTCTGGCTGTATTCCAGAGGATAGTCCGGGAACGGCCGGGCGTCTTCAAACATCGCGCAGAAGGTGTGGCTTTGCAGTTTCTCGCGCAGCTTGTTGTAGAAGTTGCGCAGGATTGTGTCTTCAGAGTTGGGGCTCGACTGACCTCTCTCGCCCGAGAGATATACAAAACTGCCGTTCTCGGTATTTATTAATTGAATCAGCAGATTCCCAAAAGTAGTAATTCGTTTCTGCGTAGGTCCGACGAGACCTTTCTCCTCTCCCGGAGGCACCGTGAACTCGTCTTTGAAGAAATCAATCAGGCTCATCACACAGTCCTGAATCACGTCCGCCAGCAGAGTGCCCGCGAGCAGAGCCTGCCAATTCTGCTTGGGCTGTGGTTTTGGCTCGAGGCGAAAGCGAGCGTCTTTGTCTCGCCCTTCGAGAATCAAACACACGTCGCCGTCCTTCACGCTTCCGGGCGGCGATGAGGGTGGCGATGAGGGCGGCAGCGTCAGAGTGATCATTTCGAGTAAGTCAATCTTTTCGTTCGCTTCCAGAATGATGTCATTACCCTCGCAGTCAATCGCATAGCCGGGACGCACGGTGACATGCCGCCGCTGGGCGTTCGAGGCGTCAGGCCCGCATTGAACCTGTAATCCGCAGACGATGCCCCAGCCGTGCAAATGTTTGTTGTGAAAACGCAGGTCGCGTGCAGCGCAAAGTCTATCCAGGGCATCCTGGACAGTTTCGGCGCCCGCGAAATCGCATTTATTGTTGTCAAAGCAAATGTCTTCGGCGCAGATTTCAGTGATTGCCGGGAAGAGCTTGCGACAATCGTCTATCGGCTCGATGATGACGCCGCCGTTTGAGTGGATCAGCGCCAGTCGGCAGTAGTGATGGCGAATGCCTTGAGGAGATTGAGCAATCGGATTCTTGTTGGGAATCTCGTAAGGCGGCCATTCGATCTCTCCGGTTGTCGTGCGAGCAGGAATCAACCAGTAATCACCCGCGCGATAATCTCCGTCTGAGAATTGAACCTGTACTCCGCCTTCCAGTTCGATCCACTTATCAAGCGCCACGTCCGACAGCGCCGCACTGATGCCCGACGAAGTCGCGTTTCCGTTTGACTGGTCCCATCGCCGCACTTTGAGCCCGGACAGATTCTTGAACTGATCGGCGGTTGTTTTCAAAGTGATCTGATTTGGTCCCGGACCAATCTTGTCAATCTGGACCAACGCATTCGGCTTGCCTTTCAGCGTCGACTCGTCGTCAACGATTTCGACCCACTGGCCGCCCGCGAAATTAAGGACCTCGTCTTTGCCCGTGTCCGCGACCTTCAGCAAACTACCCGAGATTTCCTTGATCTTCGTTTCCACCGAGCCGTTATCCCGAGACCATTTGAAGGTCGCTTGATTCAACGGCCCACCGGTATGGATCTCAACGCGATAGAGCTGATTCTCCAGGCGGTTGTAGCCCGCCTGAGGAGGAAGCACGCACGGATTGTTTCCCGGTTCCACGGGCTCTGCCCGCGCGTTCAACTTGCCACTGCCGGCCTGGGTGTATTGATCAAATTGAGCGAACTGGGTATCACAGTCAGCAGGCGGACTGGTCTCGTTCACTTTCAAAAGCTTTACCTGCCAAACATTTTGCAGGCGCGTAGTCGTGTCCGGTCCGCCCAGCGCCACTTCGCGAATGAGTTTGTCATCGAGCGCAGTGATCTCTCTTTGCCAGGCATCGAGCAGAACAAGATAGGTTCCATCTTCCAGGCTCAGCGAACTGTGAGGTGGACTGGAGGGAGGACTTGAAGGCCCGGTGAACTCAGGATTGGGAAGATATGGCTGCGCCGTATAGGTTGCCGGATCGTCCAATTCACATAGCAACCCCTCGACGTAAATGCGCCCTGCCGAGATTGTCAGGTCATGACCGCCGCTCGCCACGCCGATCTTGAACCCATCGTTTTTCTTGGGCACACCCGATTGCCCGATGACGTCGGTGGCTTCCGTGTGCGTGCGGTAGAGCTGAATATCAAGCTGCTCGTTCCAATCGGCATCCGTCTGCACCCGTCCCTGTTGCTCTAGCACGCCGCTGTAGTGCTGTTCTTTTCTGAAGGTTTTGCGGCTGACGTCACCTGGCATGATGATCCTCCGATTCTGCTGTTAACTCGCGTAGAAAATCCCGGCCTCTAATCCAAAACGAAGATATTCGTTGAGCGCGGCGCGCAGGTTCTCTTCGCGCCGTGGCTGATAAAGATTGTGAAAAGCACCCATTTCAACCTGGTCGTCGGCGCCGCGCGTGATCTCGACGGCGCAGGCCCGACTCAACTGGCAATAAGCGGCGTCGCCATAGCGCAAAGAAGTAAATACCGGACGCACCCGCGCCGCGTCGGCAACTTTTTCCGGTTGACAGCGATGCAACCGCGGCAACTGCGAGCCCGGCGGCACGAAAGAAAATCGCACGCAACCCTCTTGCAAGCGTTCCGCGCGCACCGCGGCAATCCAGGTGTCGCCGGCTTTCAGATCCGAAAAGAAGATCGTGTTCGACGCCAACTTCATCGTCTCAGTAAAAACTTTTCCGATAATGGTTGAGTTTTCAATCTCGAGTGCCGCGCCGGCGCCGTCAGCAGGATCGGCGAAGGCAATTTCCGACGAAGAAGAAGCATCGACAATGCTGTTGCTGATATGAACTTCCGCGCCCGGCACCGCGCGAATTGGACCGACGATGCAGTTATCAATCTCGACGATCAGGCTGGGAAGCTCGATTACCAGTCGCGGCTCGGGCCCCTGCGCGGCAATCGCCACCGGCGGGCTGAGATCGGGGAGGGACACCTCGGCAATCGCACCGGGCGCCAGCGTGCAATGACGCAGACGCAGACGCCTTAATTGGTTGGGATTACCGAGTGAGTCATTCTCCGGCACGCGAAGCCGGCCGCCGCCGATCAGCAACCCGTTAATCGTTACCTCAGATCCGGCGCCGCCCGTGATCAGAATCTCTCCGCCGGGCGGTTGAGCAAGAATTATCACCGGACGTTTCTCTTCCGCCGCGCGCAACTCGATCTGGCTTCCCTGGATTGAACCGGCAGAGATCGTTATGGTCTCGAAAAAGCGATCGTTGTTGCGGATCTCGACGATTCCACCTGAAGCGCCGACCTGGTCGAGCGCCAACTGAATTGTTGATTCATCGTCGGGAACTTTGACGAGCTTGCCCTCTCCGATGAATGTTTCCAGGCGCGTGTACTCGCCGCCACCCATCTCGGCGCTGAAGCCATAGTGGTAGGTAACCCGGAAATCCTGCGGCAGTGCCTCTGGCGGACTCACAACCGGCAAGGCAATGCGGCCAAGCACCGGATCGACGGCGATTTTGTTTTGCGGCGTGTGCGCCCAGACGGGTTTCCCGTCCGAGCCGTTTATGACGTCGCCGTTGTCGTCCCGCAAATCTCTCAAGTCACAAATTCTGATCCGGTTGATGGCGATCGGCACGCGGTCGTGCGGCGGAGATGGATCGCGCTCGCTCAGGACAATGCTCTGCGCCTTGCCCTGTTGATCGAGTCCGTAATAGGCGCCCAAACGACGTTTCAGGAACCGCCGCGCGAACGGCATCGGCACGTTGATTGGTTCGGCGAGATGGGTGATGTGATCTTCCGCTTCAGCGTCGTTGTAAAGTTGCGTGTCTTTGCCGAGGACGTCGAAGAGATAACGTTGATCGTCCAGCCTGAAGACCGGCGCATCGGAGATGCGATAATCAGTCAACCGCCACAAAAAGATCCCGATGTTTGGAATATTATATTTGCCGCGGCGCGGTTCGATGCGGCGGACATCAGCCGTTCGAGGTATTCGATCAAAAGGCGTACCCGTAAACTCGAGCGCTTCGGAATCGTACAGGTTCGCGACTGACAAATTTTCAGGTCGCAGGTGATTCATGTACTGGGTAGTGGCCAGCAGTTGAAAGTATTCGACGACCGAGGCCGGCCAGTTAGTCACGTCGCGCGCCAGCTCTTCCAACACCGCGCCTGTCCCCTTGCGCCGGCGGTAAGACATCGTGTTCGCGACGAACGCGCGTTCGGTGAGATTCGCGCCGGGAAAGGCTGTCACTCCCCGCACGCCGATCAGATCGCCGATGTACGGCACAACCCATTCGGCACAGGTTTCAATAAACTGATCGTCATAGAGCTGATCGAGATTTTCTTCGAGCACGGCCGCCTGCTCGGCGATAATTGAAAGTAAAGCTTTGAGCGGACCTCGCTGACGTTTGTCCTCCAGTTCTGCCATCCGCCGGGCCTGCCTGGCCGTCAGCGTCGTGAGCGACTGCAGCTCTTTCAGTTCGGCGGCTTCTTTCGGAACCAGCAGGCCTTCCTGAGTTTCCGCCATCTCGATATCGCGAATGCGATAGATCGCCGGAAGTAACGAGTAAAGCCTTTCTACGTCGAAGCTCATTTCGCCACCTCCAGCTTCAAAGGTTGTGGATCAAGCGTCAGCAATTCAGCGGCAAGAACGCCATCATCTCCAGGCTGTGGGACCGCGGCCGCAATGTGCGACGGTGGAGGATCGATTGGCTGATCCGAGCGGCAAAATTGGGTGACTTCGACCGCGATCACCCCGGCTACCCGGGCGATGACGGCGATCACTTCGCTGAGGTGGACCGGCTGGCCGAACGTGCGGCGATCGAAAGAGAAGGCGTCGCGCAACTCTTGTTCGACGGCGGCGATCACTTTCTCTGACAGGAACGTCGGATCGACAATCAGGTTAGCGCCCACCCGGAACAGACGCGGCTGAAACGATTTGATCTGTAAAGGAACCAGCGGATCGCCGGCGCCGCGTATGGCCGTCAACAGGTGGTCGAAGAGTTCTCCGCCTTCTTTGACTTCAGCGCCTTTTGAGCCGGCCACGGTGACAAACACGCCGCGCTTTTCTCCAAACCAGGTCCAGGTCGCCAGCGCTTTGTCGATGCCGCTGAAGCTGCGGGCAAAGTCTTCATAGTCCTGCAGCGAAACAACGCGGTCGAGAGTGAGCACCGTTAGCGGCGCGTTCCGGCGCGCATCTTCCAGCTTTTCACGATCGGCTGCGCCCGCGGGCGCGATCGGGTTCGTGACGCCTTTGACGCCAAACGGTCGCGTCATCAACTGTGTGAGCTGGTCCTTCTTAGTCAGTCCGCCGAGGCCGATGCCCTTTCGGTATTTCGCTTTGATATTTTCCTGTCCCGTGGGCAGACGCGCGCCGGTTGCTCCATCGCCAAAAATTACTGTCGTCTTGCCTTCGTCGCTGAGACGGGTCACATAGATTCGTTCTTCCGGTCCGTGTCCGTAAAAGTCCGGCACCTCTTCCCAGAGGATATCGTTGACACGGACTTCGAGAGTGGAGGTCCCGCCGCTGGGATCGGAGGAGCTGACGTAGGTGAGCGGTGGTTGCAGCAAGGTAAAGCGCTGGAAAGCCTGGGTGGCGTCACCGCCTCCCAGCGTCTCCTGCACCGTTTCGCCGTGAGTCGCGAGGGCCACGTTGGCGTTGATCGTGACGGTGCTGCGGACGTAACTGTTGGCGAGGGCCTCGTTGAAAGTGATCACGGTAAAACCCTTTTCGACCAGCACTTCTTTCAGGGTGAGCACCTCACTGGCGACAACTCCCTTGAGATCGTCGCGTTCGCCGGTGAGGATCACTCGCTGGCCCACCTTGAGACCCAGGTACGGACCGTCGAGAGTAATCCCGTCGGTCGTCACCGAGGCCGGCTGCAACGGATCCAGGATCGGCAGTTCGGCCAGCGGCAACGGTTCGCTCTGAAGCATCACCGTGGTCTTGCGTACCTTGAAGGCGGCCGGCTTATCGGTGGTGTTGTTGTTCAAGCGGACGCCACTGGGTTTGGCGAGTCTCAAGCCGGTTGACTTTGCGCTCATGCCGAAGCCGGTTATCGAGGCTTCGCTTACCTCGTCAATTGAATACACGGATCGGTTCGGGCCGGTCGAAGTGGAGCGCTCGAGAACAAGCCAGGTATCTCTGGTGATTCCCGTCAAACTGCGATCCAGGTAAATGTCGGCGTCGGTGTAGTAGCTATTGCCAGGCCAGTCCTTCCAAATCTCCCATCCGCCACCAGCGTCCCAATCGGGGGTGTAGAGAGGGGTCCCATTTCGTTTCAACAAACTCGAGTTGAGAGGCGCATTGTGGCCGAAGATTGCGGCCTGTTGTCGCAGGGCAAAAACACCGTCGCTCGGCTCGGACGAGCTTGATGAACTTTGCTTTTTGATGTTGGCAACCAGTTCATTGACGTTCCAGCCCTGGACACCTATGACCGCAGTTAGATCTTCATCTCGCCAACTCTTGCTGATGATTTGTTGAGTGACACTCTCGTTCAATTCAACCTTGGTGAGGAATTCATCGACCACTCCGGTATCGAGACCTGACGGCCGCATGAATTCCGGCAGCGGGGACGGCGTGCTGACAAAATCGACCCGAGTCGTATTAGCTTTGTCGTCAACGGTAACTTTGAAGATCGTCTTAACGGGCCGGTTAGAGCCGGCACAGATCAATAATCGATCGCCCTGCTTCAGATTGACCGCACCCGAAAATATGAACGATTGGGCCGTTGAAAACATCGTTTGAGGTTGAGTGAGGCGGGGCTTGATCGCGTTCCACTCGACGTGTCCTTCGATCTTTTCTACGGTCTCGAATGTTTGCGCCACCTCGCCGGGACCCGGGATGCTCTGCACTTTGATCCCGACGTCGATCGGGATCGGCGGCAGCGGCTCCGGCGCGATCTGCGCGGTGGTGCCCGTGGCAAGCGCCTGGCCCAGCGCGCCCGGAGCGTCTTCGAGCGTGAATGCGAGATAGGTGCTCGCGGCCACTCCGGGCCGCAGCTGATAGTTGATCAGACGCGCAAGCTCCAGGACCGACAAACGCTCAGTTGCCGTGCGCAAGTACGCCTCGTTAGCAATTCGCTCCTGGTAAAAAGTCAGCACATCGCCGACCGTGGCCCAGGCGTCGAGCAAAGCAATAGAAAAATCGTCAGGGTCACGCGTGGTCAACCGGCTGAGCGCCCCCTGGTTTGAAGAGGACAGGCGCGCCAATAGTGTCTCGTCGAATTGCGAATGGGTGCCTACCCGATAGGCAATCGCCGAGAGACCGGGACGATTAGCGAGCGGCGACGGCGTCTCGACTGAGATGCCTTCGCAGCAACCACAATCATTGAGTTCAGTTGTAGGGTTGTCTAAAGAACCCATCGCTAACCTCGCTTCAAAGTGAACACACCGCGTTCAGGAAAGTTTCTATCGTTATCAAGTCTGGCGATTTCGAGTCTGCCGATTTTCAGCTTGCCGGCCGTCACAATGGCGGGGCCGGCGCTGCCTTGCCTGCGAAATCTGGTGACCGTAACTGAATCAACTCCGGTGACGGCCTGCGCCGCCGCAATGATCGAACTGAGATAAACCGACTGGCCGAAGGTGAAGTTGTCGGGATGGAAAACTCCGCGAGTGCCGTCGGGCTGGCTTGTATTGCTGAAGACCTTGAGCAGCGCTTGCTCGACGTCGCTGAAGAAATAGCCCGGCTTAACGCAAACCGACATTTCGATCTCGAGCGAAACTGGTCGCGGACTATCAACTTCGAGATCCTGCCCGGCCATCCGATAACGCTCGAGGCACGCGCGCATATCCCGCTCGAATTCCTTACTGACTTCCTTTCCGCCCAGGCGGTCGACCGTCACAAACATCGTGTGCCAACTGCCGGTCCAGCGAAGCGTCGCCGCGGCTCGTTGCACTCCGAGGTCACAACGCTCGGCTACATCCTTACGCGTCGCTAGCTGTTCGTAATCGAGAGGAGTGACCGCGCGTTCCTGTCGGCGAAAAGCACTGGGAGCGTTTTGTCTAACGTGTTCGATCGTCTCAGGCTCCAGGCCACCTTTGGCGGGAAGCGGGTTACTGACACTGACAATCTTTGGATTGCTTGAATCCAGGAAGACCGCATTGTCACTCACGAGGTGCTTGATGGCGCCTGAGCCAATGTTGCCGGCCGTGCCATTGCCGACGCGATAGGTCGCCAGAAACCTGACGCCATCGGCAGGCCGCATACCGCTACGGCCATCGCCAAATCGGAGGTAAGCCGTGCCGTCCGCTTCGACTTCCACCACGAACTCTTCATCCGCACCCGAGTTGCCGAGCAGATCGCGGCTCGCCTCCCAAATATCTCCCGCGATCGTGGCCACTCCGTTCTCGACTCTCCATTCCCAGGGTCTCCCCGGATCCTTAAGCGAGATCGCCGGCAGCGGTAACTGGTCCGGCTCGATTGAATCCGAATGGACTGAGTTGGCCGAATCGGGCTGTTCTGAATTGAAAGGCGCCGCTTGAGTAATGGGGGCCTGGGTCAGGCGCGGACGATAGCGCGCCGGCGTCTCGGTGACTGTGGGATCGTCGCAGCGATCCTCAGCGGAAGCACTAGTTCGCGTGAGCGCCGGATTAGGCGCCGGAACGGTATCAGGATCAAGCGAGGTGGGAACCTGATCCGGATCCGAAGGCGGACTTTCCGGCTCGTCCGTCACGGTCATTCCGTGATCGGCAAGCACGATGTTGCCGAGAGCCACACCCACGTCGTTGAAAAAATTCGTGCCAACCTCAGCCGATAGACACAAAGCGAACGGCAGCGCGTCGGCATCGGCCCATTCGATCTCGGTAACGTCCACCGCACTGCCGTCGGGCGGTGATTTGAATCGGCCTCCAAGGGCGTCGCTGATATGACTGACCTTCGTCAATCGCACTGCGTGGCGATGCGCCGGATCAGCATCCTCGATTACTCCGGTTTCCGGACCTCGATACTCAACCAACACCAGCACGTCACCGACTTTCAAATCGGGAAGCGCCCCGGCCAGGGCCGCCTTCGTCGCACCTTTCGGAAGGCAGCATTCGCGCGCGCCCCAGGTGTAGAACTTGATCTGGTTATGCGCGAAGTAAAGCGTGATGTCATGCATCAGCTCGAAGACCTGGGGCCGCAGCGCCATGGCCCTGGCCAACGGTTCGGACCCTTGCGGGAAAACAATGACGTCGGGGAACAAACCCACGTTCGTCAGCAGCTTGGTGGTGTTCTTTCCCTTCTCTCGTTTGAGCGTTAGCCCGTCGCCTGCGACGCTGGCTTCAATGTGTATCCAGGCTCGCGCATTGCGGCCGTCGTGCATTGAGTAATCGACCAGCCGCGCCAGACGGCGCACTGAAGTGCGTCGCCGCGCAGTGCCGAGATAACTTTCCGTGCTCACCGCGTCCTGCTGATAACTCAGATAGTCGCCGACGTAGGCGAGCATCTCGACCATGGCGATTCCGAGATCGGCCGGGTTGCGCTCTCTCCACTGCGGCGCCAGCAGCGCCATGCGGTCGAGCATCAACTGGCGAAAACTCGCGTAGTCCTTGGCGAGATAATTGATCTCGGGTTCTTTCTTTGGTTCAGTCGGACAGACGCGTTGGTCACGGCAATCGATATCAGCTTCGCAGGCCACCTTGAAAGAAAAACTGACCGCGGAAAGAGCGACATCGAATCCTGCCGGCGGGTCGTTGCCTTCGGGATCAGTTACCAGGCGGAGCGTGTAAGTTGAAAAGTCGCCGGGCTCGGAAACTTCGACGACGAGGACGTTGGCGGCCGCCGGCGGAGAGCTCAAAGGCCCAACCGTGACGCTGGTGATACTGATATTGCGGATGCGTTCACCGCCATCAATTCGTAGATTGTCTTTCGTCAGACCGGCGAGAGCCTGATCCAAATTGGCGGCTCCAGCGATCGACGATTTCTCGATGAAGTGAACCAACAGTGTTCGCTGGCGCTTCTTGAACGGCTGGGCCTGGTCATCGGACACTTCGAGAAAATCGATCCCGTTATAGTCGAGACTCTCGCGCACAGCGTTGCGGCGGCGTTCATTGTCACAGCAGAAGTAGATCATTAGAGAAGACCTCCGCGTGTGAACTGCGCCGTCTGCGTTTGCTGTGTGCGGCGCACCGTGTATTGAACAGAGATGAGCAATTTCGAATCGTCGCTTTCAACCTGAATATCGTTAACTTCGATCAGATCGCCGAGCCACTGCTGTAGCGATCCCTGCACCAGGAATTGGGTGGCAGTCGCGAGCTCCGAACTATTTGGAGCAAACACCAGACTCCGCAAGCCGCAGCCAAACTCCGGACGATTCACGCGCTCGCCGGGCGCTGTGAACAGCACCTGCTCGATCAGATCGCGAATGTGTTCGTCATGATCGGTGTCGGCGGTCCGGCCCCGGCCGTCAAAGCGAAATGGATAATCGAGGTTCATGTCGTTACATTCCCGTCACTCGCGGCTGCGTCAACACAATCATCAGCGGTGTTCCGGTCGGCACACAGATCGCCTGGCTATCCAGCAAGAGGAGCGGCAGGCCGTTCGACAGCACGCGGGTCGCCGAGGTCATGAACTGCGCCGTCACACACGGACCATTTCCCGCCGGCGGCGGCGGCATCGCGCAACCGGCGACCACCCATGGCCCGGGCAGCAACACCGTCGGTTGGCCACTGACGAGCACGCGCGGATTTGGCACCGTGGCTTGCGCCTGTCCCGCGTGCGAGCAAAGAACCGTCGCGCCAACATGAAGAAGAAATCCCGGCATTCTTACCTCCTCTCAAAGTGAATCAGATAATCACGAGCGCCCCGTTGTTGACCGTCACCATCGGGCCAATCATCGTGATGATTGCGCCCTTGCCGTTCGAGATGAAAATTCCCAGGTCGTTGACGACGATTGAAGCGCCAGTGGTACTTCTCAAAGTGATCCCACCTACGGGCGGCACCGGGGGCGGGCTCACCGGCGGCGGAATAACCGGCGGCATATCGCTCACAATGATCGCGTTTTGCAGCAACGACTGAATGACGATGTTCGGATCGGCTGGATTGCCCAATTGAGCTGCCAGCGGAATATCGGTCGGTAGCCCCCAGCGGCAACCCACCCAGATCGGATAATCCGGATCGCCCTGCTCGAATTCGATCCATACGCCGGCGCCGATTGGCGGTATGAGGTGAACTCCCATCGGCGGCCCCGTCGGCCCGGCCAGCGGCACGCACGGCTCGGCCCAACTCGAAGGGACCGCGGTCAGCACGTCCGGCACGGCGACCAGCAGCCGGCCCACTCGCTTCGGGTCCACGTTGTTCATCACCGTGCCCCGATACTTGCCGTAAAATTTTCGTTCTCGGTCCGTTATGCTCATGGATTCACCACCGGGGCGAAAGGCACCAACCCGTCTCTGGAAAGATTGAAGCTTTGCTTGTACTCACCATGCTTGATGTTGTGCGTCACGCTGTTGACATAGTAGAAGCCGTCGTAAGCCAGGCCCGCGCCGCGCACCCCGACCATTTGCCGCGCGCGCAAGACGCGGCCATAGCGCAGAACGTTCAGCTGGCCCGAAGCGCTGATGGCGTCGGAGGCGGAAAAGCTAATGCCCAGCGCGCGCGCCGCAACTTGCATCGGGTTGAGCTTGGCCATCTTGTCGGGGAACTCTACTTTCGTCAGCAGCGGGAACATGAACCGCGCCCCCTGCGGCGGTCGCAGGACGCTCAGATTCGGTATGGGAATCGGAATCGGAATCTTCTTGGTGACCGGATCCATGATCATCAAGACGGCGATTTTTTTCTTGAGCCCGTCGAGGGTAAAGTTCAGAGACTCGACATTGGTGTGCGCGTCCATATTGACGTTCAGCGCCGGCTGTGGAATCGGGATCCTAATGTCCGGTCCCCAGTAAGCGATGTTGCTGCCCGGCGCCGGTCCGGGCTCGACGTAAAAAACGTATCCGACGCGGTTGGCGAGCATTTGGATATAGTTGAGGTCGGTGCCGGTCTGGCTGGGAATTTGTTCTATCGGAATCGGCACGTCCAGGATGATCGGCGGTATCACTATCGGCACGATGCCGAACACGAGATACTTCGCCAGGATCAGATTGACCCGCGCCAGTTCGGGCATCGCCGGGTAGCGCATGAACGGCATCTCTACCAGATCCATCAGCACGCTCAGATCTTCTCCCGTAACGGTCAGCGTCGACTGGCCCGCCTCGTTGCTGGGCGCCACACTCTGCTGCGTGATGATGCCGTCCATCAGAACGTTTGGTATCCCACCGAGCGTCACAATGATGATGACGCGAATTCCCGGATCAAAGTAACCGGCGGGCACGAGCGTCCGGGTCAGCGTCGAGCTCTTGCTGGCTGCGAAGGTCAACTGAAATCCACCGCGCGTCCCGCCACTCGTGACTTGAACGCTATTGAGCGCGTCCACGACCACATGCGGCGCGGGGACCGGCACAACCGGCCCAATCAGCAGTGTTAAGTGAATTCCCTTAAGCATTCGGGGTCCCAGGAATTCCTTCCGGTAGAGTGATTCGCAATCGACGACCGATCGTTTCCGTTAACTCTTCAGGCCGCATCGCGTTGTTGGCGTCGCACAGCCGCCAGAATTGCTCGGGGTCACCGAGGTATAGGGCCGTGATGTTGTCGAGCCGCTCTCCCTCAGCAACGCTGTGTTCCTGAAGCAGCGCGAAACGGTCGGCGGCCGGGATGAAACGACGTCGCACGTAAACAATTTTTCGCCCATCGGCCATCTCGAACTTGAGCTGCTCAAGGTTGTAATAGCGACTGGTGATCGAAAACATTTGACTCCTTTACGGGATTCCGGTGATCCCGAGTGCATTCAAATTTCCGCCCTGGCTTTTCTTTGCCAGGCTTTCTTTCTGCTGTTGATACGCGAGGAACAAACTGCTGCCTTTGTGATCGAAAGGCAGATCGTTGATGCTGAGCACGCGCATGCCCAGACTGATCTTTGCCCGAATCGGATTCAGTGAAGGGTCGAAGGCTTCCTCGGTGATCGACAAGTCGGTAATCCGGACAGGCAGTATGCGGTTCTTGCTCCAGATGAATAAGGTCAAGGGCTCCTGCGCCGGCGCGATTTCCAGCGTCCCGGCCTTGGCCAGATTGTTATTGGACTGAAGCCGCGCGCTGTCGGGATAGACAATTGTTTCCAGCGCCGCCAGTTGTGCGTGAAGGCCGAGTTGCGCAACCGTCGGGTTTTTTTCCGGAAACTCGAGTTGATCGGTCGCGTCGATTTCAGCTTCGAGTTTGATTGTCTCTGCCGGTGGACCGGTTAACCGCAAGGCCTCGACCCGATCGGCCGACTCTCCGGTCGTCCCGCGAATTTGCAGCGTGCGGCTGAGCGTCTCCGGATTGTATTGCAAAGGGATGACGCGCAGGACCGTTGCATTGTCGGGATCAATCAACACGATGCCTCCCTTGAGAAGCCGCGGCGATCCGGGAAATGTACTCATAGTTTCTCCGACTCACGCAAAATGAAAACATCTGTTAGTCATCAGGAATCGTGGGGCACTCCGACTTCGGATCAGGTTTGCCCTCGCTTTCATCACCACTGACGTTGCCAAACGCGCCTTTAACGGCTGATTCACCCTCGAACTTGGGTTTATCGGAGAAGCCAAACTCCGGCAGTTCCAAACCATTCACCGACGAATATGAAAGCGGTTTTGTTGTCTTGACCCCGATCGAGCCGATCTCATACGGAAATGCTGCAAGGTGCCACGTTTTTCCGGTAGTAACCTTGAACCTCCAGAAACCTGCTGAGGCCCACGCGTGTGCCGATAGACACAGCAACAACTTCAGCAACAGATTCATTTCCAAATCACCTTTGGCGCTGAACCCCTCTTTTGACGTGTACCGCAATTTCAAGGGGGCCTTCACGTTGGCGTTCAGGGAGAGGCTCGCTGAAAGAATGATTTCGCCGCCGGCTTCCGCGATGAAGACGTCGAGCACGAGACCACCGGCAACGTAAGCTGTCAGACGGAAGAACCCGGGGATGTAGAGTTGACCGCCCGCTTCGAGATCGTAATCGGGTTGCTCTTCGAGTGGATTGAAGGTCGCTTTGAGGTAGCCACCCCTGAGTTCGCCTGGTCCAATACCATATGACGCGATCACCCCGGCGCGGATTTGGGCTTTTACCCCGAGGGGCCCGAAGGATAGAAAAGGAACCGGAATTCTGTAAGCAGGGATCTTGAATACGTTGATCGGTTCCGGATCCTTAGGGATGCGCGGAAATATTTGGTAGTTGGGAAAAGTTAGTAAGCCGCTAATCGTCACCTTCTCGTTTTCATCGATTAGAATTGTTCCGGTCGCGCTCATCCCCTCCTTGATCAGGAACGTAACTGAGCCGCCACCGTGGAACTTCCCTTTCTCATTCAGGTGAACGTCTAACTTTCCTTTGGCCCGGCCCTTTTCAAATTCGAGGCTGCCATCGCCCCAAATGCGGCCGCGATCCGCGCCTGATTTCGCGGCATACTTGACGCGGAATTTTCCTCTGATTCCGTAGAACTTGAAGCCGGTGTCGCCTTCACCGTAAATCTTTTCACCGTCATAAGTAATGATTACGGTCGTATCGTCGAGTTTCGGAATTTTGAATACACCTTTGCCGTGAAACTCCCAACGCCTGTTCGCGTACTTGAGGCTGAGTTTCGCGGTGTGTCCGCCGGGGAGTTGCATGTCCACTGTGCCATCGCCGAAAAGTCCTTTGTCATTGAAGCCGACGGTCAAGGTTGCCGAAGTGACACCGGGCAACTTGATCTGATTGCTTTGGATGGTTCCTTTGCCGGACCAATGCCCGCCTTCGTATCGAACCTCGCCATCTGCCTTGTCGACTCCGGGAATGTTGTGGCCCTCGAAGGTCCCGATCGCCGCCAGCCCGCCGTCATCGCCTTTCTTAATCTTAACGGCCGCGTTGAGGAAGTCTTTCTGCCCGACGGTAACGACCAGCTCAAGGTCGCCTGATGGAACGAAGTCGGGATACAACTGAAACGTCAAACCAGCGCGCTTCACTTTTACCCAGGGCAATGGACTGATTTTCTTTAAGCTGGCATCGTCAAGGCCGGCAGTAACCTCGTACTTATCTTCAGAGAAGATGATGCCGAATTCGAGACCTTTCAGAATCGGCAGGCTTGGCTTTAGCTTACCTTTTCCGATCGCTCCTTCATCGCTATCGATGTCTAAACTTGTGAGGGTCCCTTCACTCAGGTGCTTGGACTTAAACTTCACGCCCTGATAATTCTTGGATAGACTCAGGACGCCGGTCGTTGGATCAATCTTTAACTCCAGCTCGCCTTTGTTACTGAGAATGGCGATCGGAATGGACGGCTTTCCCCCGCTCTTTTCAATACAGCCTTCCGACACGACACACGCGGTAATTCGATCCTGTTGAGGCGTTTTGCCGCGCTTCAGGGTTTTCAAAACGAGGCCGCGGATAAGTCGCGCCCCGGCCATGTTATTCGGAGTCGTGTTGAGGAGATCGGTGGCTGATGGCGCAAGGTTAGCGTCCAGAACCGCCTTCTTGCCGGTCTTCGTCGCGATTGGATAAGGCGAAGTAACTGCCGCAGTCGCGGCAGCGCCGGGTGGCAATTCGATTGCCTCGTAGGCAATTACTCCCGGCCGGAGGGTGAAGTCAGTCAGACCATAACAGATGGCGTTAGTGCCCTGATACTTGTAAAGCAACACTGGACCAGGAGGCCGCCTGAGCGTGGTCCCGGCAGTCCATGGTTTACCTCCCACCTTGTAATAGTCACGAAGTCGCTCCAGTTTTTCGACGTACTTGCCAGAGATTGTCGCAACCTTCTTGTCTGCCTGTCCGATGGTTGTGACGTCATAAATTTCGCGGGTCTCCAAATCAGCAATGTCCGGACGGAGTGGCTCTGGTTCCGGTTCAACCACTGCGCGCTCGCGACCCTCAATAGCGCTATGTGGTGTTTCCGTGCTCCCTCCCTGCTCTTCGTCGTGACCTTCCCCTGGCTCGGCGCCCGGCTCTTGTCCCGATCCCGGTTCCGCTAACTCAGTCTTACTGATGAAGCCCGGCCGACTCGATCGAAACATCTCCTCCATTGCCTTTAGCATTTTCTTGTGCTGGGCCGGAGGTCTGGCTAGAAAGTCTTCAATCCGTTTTCGGTTCGAGATTACGTTCTCTCGATTCTTCGCTGTTGTTTCGTAGTATTGAACGATGTTCAGCTCGGCAGACTGATTTACGGCTTCCGGCAAACCACTTAGCCGGTTTCCGGCTGGACATGTGCCCCACGGTGCGCGACTCAAACTCAGACGAGACGACCTCGATTGAATAAGCGGTGAGCTTCCTTGCAAAACGGACGCTGCCGCAGCAGAGGCTTCACGCTCGGAGGCATCATTTTCGGATGACATGCCGACAGGACTGTCTGAACGCTGCAATGATGACTGTTGCACTGTGTGCGTCAGTTCATGAGCGAGCAATGCCTTACCTTCGGTTGTGGACGGCCGATATTGCTGTGACGCAAAGACGATGTCCTGACCAACTGTATATGCTCGGGCATTGACCGCTCGCGCCGACTCGGCGGCCAGCGAATCGTCATGAACCCGCACTCGGCTGAAATCGTGGCCGAAACGATCTTCCATGAAGGTTCGCGTTGACGTTTCCAGCGGGCGCCCAGGTGAACTTAGAGCCTGGTTCACGATCGGCGGAATAGTTGCAGGCTGGGCGCCACCATTCGAAGCTCGCTGCAACGCTTTCCCCTTTTCTTTCTTGTCACAGTCCTCGCACTTGCCGTCCGAACCAGGCAGTTGGCCGCACGCACACGAGCGCTGCAACAGCGCCGTGCGCACCGGCGTAATCGAAGGCCGCACGGCGCGTGAAGCACTCGCAGATGAAGCCGCCGGCGCGGCCGCTTTCGCCTGCATGCGATCACTCATCGCTTCGAGCCTCCATAGACTGCCTTGGCCACCAGAGCGCCGATAGCCTTCGGCTGCGCGCCGGGCGGCAATTGAAAGCTGCCCGCACTAACGCGCGTTGTGTCCTGCGTCATTTGCGACGGCAAGCCGCGAGTGGTCAGAATTCGTATCAGCTCTTGTTGGGTTGCATCGCCGATTGAATAACCCGAGGCTGGGGGAAAGCCGTGCAGCACCAACTCTTCGACATGCACCTGGCTTGACGAAGACGCGCCGCGACCATTCAGGCCGGAGCCGGGCGCCCCACGCGTCGCGCGAATTGCATTCCGGTGTTGGGCCAGCCAACTTGCTCGCCTTTGGCCGCGGTTCATACCCAGCCTCCGATTTCAGCCGCGGTTAGCTGCTTCTCGATCTTGGCGCACTCACTGCGCGCCGTGCGCAGCAGGTGAGTCATACGTACGGGTTCGTTTAGATCCGCGGCGAGAAAAGCGGCGTTGAGCGCGATGTTGCGAATATTGCCGCCGGTCACGTTCAGACGGGCGAGCTTGGCTAAATCAAGATTCTGAGTTGGAGTTTCATGCGGGAAGATGCCCGACCAGATTCTGCTGCGCAGCGTTGCATCAGGAAACGGAAATGAAACTACGAAGCGAATGCGCCGCAGGAAGGCGGTGTCTAAAGAACTGCGCCGGTTCGTTGTCAGAATCGCGAGACCGCGATAAGACTCCATGCGTTGCAGCAGGTAACTAACCTCGATGTTCGCATAACGATCGTGGCTGTCGCGCACCTCGCTGCGCTTACCAAATAGCGCGTCGGCTTCGTCAAACAACAGCACCGCGCCACACGACTCGGCTGAATCGAAGACCGCGCGCAGGTTCTTTTCCGTCTCTCCGATGTACTTCGAAACTACCTGGCTTAGGTCTATGCGAAAAAGATCGAGTTGCAGATTGTTCGCCAACACCTCGGCAGCCAAAGTCTTGCCGGTGCCGCTCGGGCCGGCGAAAAGCGCGCTGATCCCGAGGCCGCGATTGCTGCGCGCCGCAAAGCCCCACGACTCGTACACTTTCATGCGCTGACGGACCTGCGCGGCGATCTCTGCCAGGGTTTGGTGCTGCTCTTCGGGCAACACCAGGTCCTCCCAGCGGGCTCGAGTCTCAATGCTCTCCGCCAGACCGTCGAGTGAGCGGCGGGATTCTGCGCGGCAGACTTGCCAAAGCGCTTCGGCGGGATCCGCCACCTGCTCTGTCAGGACCATGTCTGCAACCGCCGCGCCCGCCGACCGGATGCCCTCAGCGTCGAATTGAAACTGCGAAAGGATTTGATCGAGTTGGCCATTCAGCTTCTCCGCGGCCGGACCCAGAGCGAGTTCCCACAGACCGCGCTGCTCAGCGGCGGTGGGCCGCTCGATCTTGATTCTGATCATTGCCTCGTCGGGGTTACCAGCAGGAGAGTCGCCCGAAGTAAAGACCGGTCCCTTGAGTCGTCTGGCAAAAATTCGACCGTTGCGCAACGCGTTCGCATCGACGCCGTCTTCAGTCTCCAGAAACAGCGCGCTATCCAGAAGCAGTGATTCGCGCTGCCAGAGACGAAGCAGAGTTTCTCGCTCTAATGGCGTAGATGGGATCTCAGTTACTCGCAAGGCGTGAAGTCGCAAGCCCAGCGCAACGCAGCTGGCCGCCGCGACGGGTCGATGGCCTGCCCGAGCGTTACCGGAAAGGTGAATGATCGGCCAACCGCCTTCTTTGTTCCCCCAAATTCTGGCAACCCGTTCGACATGGGTTTCATAAGAGGCCGGCAGTGCCTCTTGCATGCCAACCAATTCAACGAAATGCCCCAGGCGTTCGTCCAGATAGGAACCGCCGACCAGATAATGCAAGACCCGTTCGTCTATTCGCAGCGGACTGGTGGTCAGCGTTTCGCCGCGCTCGATTTCGATCAGACGCCAGTATCGCAAGGGGCCGCCAGGTGTGATTGCGCTCCAATGCGCATCCGGGAAAAGCGCCAGCCCCAGCCTGAAGGTCGGCCAGGTCATCTGTGGGTTTCCGTGAGCCGTGGCAAATAAGCGACTAAAGTCCGCGTCGAGCTCACATCCCAAACACAAGAGAAGCAGGTCGCGTTCAAAGCTCGACAAGCCGAAACCTTCGCACAAATGATCCAGCGCCGGCTGCGGCTCTGTTGCGGCCGCGATACTGTCGGCCTCTCGCTCAGCTGCTTCGACGCTCGTGGCAGGTTCCCGAGACAAATCACTCTCGTCGTTTTGGTTAAGACAAAAACTCGCGAGTCTTTCGCGCACCACCGCAAGTCGCGCCATCGAGTAGCGCCTGCTGTCTTCCTGCCAATCGGTGAAAACACTTAGCGTCATGGGATCGTCACTCGTGGTTCAGAGAATTGTCCGTTCACGTCCGTTTGCAGAGGGCTCTCCGCGCCGTCGACCTGAATCCGCACCAGGTACGTGCCCGCTTTTACTCCCCTGATGGGAATCGTGATGGTTGATTTTGATCCGGGTGGACCTGACGGCGGGCTCAGGGTCACGCGCGCAGGAGCGATAAAACTGTACGACTCTGCTTTTATCTCTTCAGGTGGACTCGTCAGCGGCGGCGGCGGAATGGCAACTATCTGATTCAGTAACAGAACCACGCGTTGCAGATCGCCTATCGGTGGATTGGCGGTGAGAGTTATCGATCCTGAGATTGCCGGTACGCCGGCGTTTTGCAGGAAGGTTATGCTCGCCGGATTGATTGTCGGTCGCAAAATAAACGCTGCCAGGTTTGATTCGACGCCGCGATGTAATGCCGGCGGCGAGCCCAACGAGCGAAGGTGAATCACTTGCACTCCCTGGAGACCAGCCTCGAGTTCTGCCGGTATCGGTAGAATGATTTGCGCATCAGTGGCGTCGTCAGGCCCTGGCTCCTCAATTCCACCGATGTTGACGAACAGGTTTTCGTCGTGCAGGCCGCGGCCGTTGATTACCAGGTTTTGCCCGGCGACGATCGGCTGATCCGCGACGATTGGATCGCCCGGCTTGGCTTGCGACTGGATCGATTCGATCACGGGCTGGTTGAATGGCAGTGCATAGATCTTGCGGGCCTGCACGGGCAGTGCAGACTTGGTTACCTGCTTGCTCTCAATCAGCACCACCGACGCCTGGTAAGCTGCCGTCGGCCGGTAATGGGCTTGAAACGCCGTCCACATGCGCGAGATCTCTTCGGTGTTCAGGACTTCGGGAACAATCTTGATTTGCTCTACCTGTTCAGAAAGTTCAGACGTGAAAAGCGCCTGCATCTCCGCGGGCAGACCGCTGCCGCCGGCAACGGGCGAGGGCGGAGCCAGGGCCGTGCGAATCGCATCGCGCGTCAGCACCGGCGTTTCGTGCAGTAGCTGCATGCCATAGCCCAGCAGTATCTCGGCGTGAAACTCGAGCGCGCCATACGCTGTGAGCAGGTAGTGGAGATTCAGCGCCAGCGGCGGATTACTAACGCGGTCGCCGTTGGCATTTCGCGCCGGCAATCCGACATTGCGCCAACCGGCATTTGGAGTTACCTGATAGAGAAAAAGATTAAGCTGGCTTTGTTGATTCAGCGCCGTCGTGTCGATCCGATCGGGCGAGAGCGCGCTCACGGTCACATTACCCAGCGAGGCAGAGACATCGTGATCGATCAGCCCGTTGTTGAGCAGATCCTTCAGCACCGCGGTGACCGAAGCAATTGCGAGGGCGTTACTCATCTGCGGCCCTCGTTTCGTTTTCTAAGGTATTCATCCAGCGACGAAGTCCTGGGCTGCTGCGGCTGCGCAAAGCGTGGCGCTGGAGACGACTGTGAGACGATTGCCCGCACGTCAATCCGCCCAATGGTCACGTTGATTGTCGGCGCCGGCTCAGTGGTCACCACCGGCTCGCGAATAATGTGCGGTGTTGCCTTGATCGCAGCGACGTCCGCACGTTCGGTATTTACCCGGGAAGTTGCGACCGCGACCGGACCCACTTGCTCACCCCTGGTTCGATCGTGCCCATCCGCGTGTGCGGGCTGATGGCGAGTCAATTGCTCGTCAACGAGTTGCCGAATTCGCGGTTGGAGGCGCGGCCAATTCTCTTCATGATCGTTTTCAATTGATGACGATTGGCCGGACTCACTCACTGCGGCCGGCTCGGTCGTTTGCGCTCGCGCCGGGTAATCATTTCTTGCGACGTCAGGCTCTGTAGAAACCGGTCGAACCGGCGTGGTTAATCCGCGGGCTGCAGGCAAGGGTTCTGGCTGATGAACAATTACGGCGGGTGAGTTTTCCTGGTTCCCGCGCTCCGGGTCAGCGGCGCTCTTTTTTCGATCGAAGAGGTTGATCTCATTTGTTTCCCTGATCGGGGGTCGCAGTTGCGACAGTTGCACAGGTTGGGGAGCGGCGGCCGGCGCTCTGAATGCGGCGTCGCTTGAGGAGTCGTTCCGGTTTGTTTCCGTTTCGAAGTGGCCACGACTTATCTCAACGCCGGCATTTGAACCGGATTCAAACAACGAAGCCAGTCGCGGCTGAACCACTGGCGCAACTTTTAGAGTTCGCTCCACGAGGTTGTTTAGATAGTCGCTCATCCTCCAACCAAACCAAGATAGAAGTGCCTGCGCTGCGGGCTGAGATTGAGAATGTCGGACTCACGCCAGCCATAGGCACTTGCCAAAATGTGAACTTCGCCGAGAATCCGCCCGGCCCACGCATTAATCTCACTCCAGAAAAAGGACTCGATATCGAAAATAGAATCCCAGCGATGACCACAAGCGGGACATTGCAAATCAATTCGTACGTCGCCCTGCGGATCGGCCTCGGCCATCTGCTCAACAATCGCATTTACGACTTCGGTTGGCAGGTCCTCCGGTTTGATTTCCTGATCACCCAATCGCGCCGCTGCTACGCATCCTTCAAGAAGGAATTTTCGAGCAGCAGAAGCGTCGTCGCACTCGGCAATGCCGGCCAAATCCTTGCTGTTGGGCAGTCGAAAGCTGACTGCATACTGATCGAACTCGAGCGAGAGTTCGGCCGGCGGCTTATCTTTTCCGGCGACGTGCAGTTCGGATGCCTTTACCGTCCATTCCAGGCGTTCGCCACACGCTGAACAATTGGCAACGCTGAGTAGTCGAGAGCCAAAGGTCCACTCTCGCAGAGTCAATAATCGGGAATCGCGCTCGCCGATGCTCCAGGCCGCAACGGTCTCACCCGAAACCTCCGGACAAGCCGCAGCTAAAAGCGCGACGGCTCGTCTGGATGCAGGTTCAGATAAGCCTTGCTCCCAAGCGTGTAATAGTTCCGCGGATGAAAGCGGGCGCATAACCGACTATACCGGTGGCTCAGTGAAGGACGGCTCGGTCGGCTCAGTCACGTCGTAGTCGCGCTCCCAACCTTCGTTCTCCAGCTTCAGGTGTTGAATCGCGACGGCGTTTGCATTCGCGTCCAGATCAGGGAGCGCCAGAAACTCTGAGACCCAGCAGCGGTAGACCTTGTAGGAAATCGCAAGTTGGCCGGCTTCGTTGTAAAGATCGATGATGATGTCTTTGCGAAAGTCTTTTAGCGAGACCTCGGCTCCCAGCCCCGACCCAAAGTTCCAGACTTTGTTGGCCCACTTCTCGAACTCAGTGTCGTGAGTCACACCCCGATCAAGCGAGATCGCTTCAAACTCGGTGCGTCCGGGTGATTTGCGACTGCTGCTTGGATCGCCACCCTCGCGATGCTTGACGACCTCAGTAGTCTTCTTAAGTCCCGTGACTTTGCTGATTCCCGCGACGTATTTTCCGTCCCACTTAACGCGGAATTTGAAGTTCTTATAAGGGTCAAACCGCTGGGGGTTGACACTAAATTGAGCCATCACATCCTCCTTAAGGTTCCAGCGAAAACGCGCATCTGAGATATTGATTAGTTAGCCTGCGTTTTCTTAAATCATGAATCTCGCTTCATTTATGTGGCGATCTGACCGGCAAGTTGCGAAATCTTGATAATCACAAACTCCGCGGGCTTCAAAGGCGCAAAGCCAACCACTATGTTCACAATCCCCTGGTTGATGTCGTTTTGCGTGGTCGTCTCTTTGTCACACTTAACCAGATAGGCGTCGCGAGGTGTTTGGCCCTGAAAAGCTCCCTGGCGAAACAGGCTCTGCATGAAGGCGCCGACGTTTAGCCTTATCTGCGCCCAAAGTGGTTCATCATTCGGCTCGAAAACCACCCACTTTGTTGCGCGATACAAACTCTCTTCGATGAAGAGCGCCGTGCGTCGCACCGGAATGTATTTCCACTCAGAGGTCAGACGGTCGGCGCCATCCAGGGTCCGTGCGCCCCACACAACTCGACCAATCACGGGAAATGCGCGGAGGCAATTCACTCCCAAAGGATTCAGCTCGCCGTTTTCGTCGTCGGTGAGCGGAACGCTTAGCTGGGGAACACCCACCAGACCGGCATCTATGCCGGCAGGCGCTTTCCAAACACCGCGTTGTGCGTCCGTTCGAGAGAAGATCCCGGCAACTGCGCCACACGATGCGAACTCTTCAACCTGGCTGTCGCGGAGTGGATTGGGCTGTTTCAAGCGCGGGAAAAAAAGCGCTGAATACGTGCGGTCCGGTCCAGTGATCCCGGGATATGTGCCGTCCGAAAATTCCTTCTTGGCCGTCTCTTTTTTGGTCCAGGTACTTTTTGAATCGACGATCATCATCGCGCGACGGCCTCGGCAATAGGCCACCGCCGCGGCTAGCAGATCGGTATCCACATCGTTGGTGGCGGTGTAGGGAGGAATGCAGAGGAGGTTGAAGAGGTCCGCCTTTTCAAGCGCGAAGATTCCCTGCTTCCCGCCCTGCATCCCGGGGCCGAAGAAACTGTTTTTCGTCAGCGTGCTGCCATCACTACCGCCGACGGCTTCGATTGGATCGTGGGTAGGTTCGGGAGGACTGCCGGACATCACGATTGTCTCATCAGGCCGAGCGGTCGAGAGATTGTAGTCGCCCGTATTGATGTCCTTCTGTACGCGCCCCAGTGAAGAACTGAGCTCGAGCACCTTGGGCACAAATCGTGGATCGTCAGCGTCAACTGAGACGTTGATGAATTTTTCCGAGTTGAGCACAGCTTTGGTTACCGGATCCAACTCCTGGATAGTGAGATTGAATAGTTGCGGGCTGGGATCGTTTTTGTCTTTCGTGTCATGATCCACCAACGCGACCAGATTTGCGCCCCAACTGCCCACGCTCCCGGCCTCCAGCATTAACGGAGAACTCGCCGGACTGTCTGTCGCCGGCAGGGTAATGGTCGCGGCCGATCCACCGTTGTCGAGCCGCACAATGATCGCTTGACTGCCGCCATTCTGGTAAAAGTCCCTGACTGCAAAACCCATCGCGCCCAATAACGTGAGCGACCCAAAAGTACGCTCATAGTCGGCGAAACTATTTATGGTTGTCGGATCGTTGATCGGGCCGCGCTCAGAACGTCCAATGAACGCCGTGATCGATGTCGGGACGCCCGTGATGGTGTGTACACCGCTGGGTACTTCCTGAATGTAAACCCCAGGGTAAGTTGGTGTGATAGGCATTAACCATCCTCCATTTAAAGTCTTGCTCTGCCAAAAGGTTTGGGCGCAGAAGCGAGTGGCGGCGACCCGCCCCAAAGCGTCAATTCTGCGACCGCTCAAACATGGTTTTGAACTTGAGCCTACTTATGCTCGTTGATGCGATAATGGCTCTGTGAATCCTTCCCCTTAACCTCAACAATCAATCCCTCTGCGATCAGCAAAGCAAGCGCATCCTTAACCGTCGTGGTCTGCGTCCTGACTCCTTGTCCTGGCAACCACCATTCGGTAATTCCCGCGAGAGTGTCCTGGGCGCTCGGATTTTCAATCAGATAATCCAGGATCGCTCGAGCGACGCGCGATGCACTCGCTTCATTCATTGAGTTCGACCGCTGACGTGCGCCCTAAGGCAATCAGTAGTCCATCGAATTGATCTTCGATTTTGCGGCTAAACTCACCTGCAAGTAGGTTGTTTTTGTCCGAGCGGTTTGAAGCAAACGAAAGGTTCTGCCTGAAATGATTCGGTAAGGAGGTAGGACAGATTTGTCCTGGCAAGAGCGGGCAAAAGGAATAGTCAGACGGCTTAGCCTCGAAGAGCCCGAGACCCTGACATCTCATTCACGCCGGGCTTTAGCCCGGTGTCGTATTGCAATAAGAAAACGCGAAACCGTTTGAACGGTTTCCTCTTCTGGTCACAACACTCGCGCCGTTGTTTACGTTGAAGTTACGTCAGCCGGCACACAGGGAAACCGTTGAAACGGTTTCCGGATCTGTTGCCAAGCTGACACCGGGCTGAAGCCCGGTGTGAATGAAAGGTCGTACTTATCGGACCTTTGAGGCAAAGCATCGTCAGGGAACGCTGGTTTTGAAACTCTCGACGTCAATGTGGTGTTTCTGAATTAATTGCCAGAATGCGCGTCGATTCTTTTGGGCCACGCGCGCTGCTTTCGAAATGTTTCCCCGGGAGGCCCTTAGCAGTCCCTGAATATAGCCCTTTTCAAAACGGGCAATCTGCGTAGCTTTTGCCTCCTGCAGTGATTGCCCGCGTGGAACCGAGGTTGAATCGAGGATCAAATCGCAGCCGCGAATTGATGGCCCGGTGCAAAGAACCGTGGCTCGTTCGATTGCGTGCTCTAACTCCCTCACATTCCCGGGCCATGCGTGGGCCATTAGAATTTGCAGGGCATCTGATTGAAGATCGGATGTCTCCTTATTCACTTCTCTCGAGTATTTTTCCAGGAAGTGTCGGGCCAGGAGTGGAATGTCTTCCAGTCTCTCCCTTAACGGAGGCAAGGTAAGCGAAATTATGTTCAAACGATAGAAGAGATCCTGTCGGACCTTGCCGTTTCCCACAGCCTCTTCAAGATTCACATTACTCGCCGCAATTACCCGGACATCCGCCTGCCGCATTCGGGCTGAACCCAGGGGCCGGTATTCTTTTTCTTGCAGAAACCGCAGCAGCTTTACCTGAGCGAACGTGGGCAAGCAATCGATTTCATCAAGGAAGAGCGTGCCGCCGTTGGCCTCTTCTACCAATCCTCTCTGCAGAGTTACAGCGCTGGTGAACGCGCCGCGCTCGTGGCCGAACAATTCGTTCTCAACCAAATCTCCGGGGATTGCTCCACAATTGACGGGCATGAAAGGTTTGCTTGCCCGCGCGCTGCAATAATGAATGGCCCGCGCGTACAGTTCCTTTCCGGTTCCGGTCTCTCCGGCGATCATCACATTGGCTTCGCAGGCTGCAATCTGCGGAATCTTCTCGATCTGATCTACGAACGCAGGGCTTTCGCCAATCAAACGTCGATGTCTGGCGTCGACGCCCCGGGGTCGCGCTTGCCTCCAAATGGCCGACGGTCGCACCAGCTTCAACGCCCGCGGAAGGACATCGCCCGCATGCAACGGCAAAGTAATGAAGTCCTCCGCTCCGTTCCTGAGCAGTTCGAGAATGTCGTTTGGCTGAGTCGCCTCAGCGACAATCACAACCGGCAGATCAGAAATCCTGCGAATTGATTCGAGCAACATCTTGCTCTGGCGCAAGGACTTCGGAAAAACCGTCAGGAACAGGATTGCGGCGTCGATCCGCCTCAGTAGTTCAGTCAGACGGTCTACAAAATTGGGTGGCTCTGGCGCAGCCAGTTGGGCAAAGACTTCGAGCTTGAAGTGCGGTTCAAGAATGCTTTGGAGGGCGGCTGCGGTTCCATTCTCGCTGGTGGCAAGCAGTAGAGCGTTCTCCGGTCTCATTTGGGTTACCCGGGGGGATTGCAGTTGCGTCTACCTGCTTGTATCTGGCTAAAAACAGACCTGGTAAGTTGCTCAGCACCGACCAGAAGCAGGCTGGGAATTTCTCACATCGACTGACGAAAGAACACACGCCCTTTCATCAGCTGGGGACTGGATGCGCCCGTTTCAAAGGGCGCAGACGCGAGGAAATCATTTTATAGCAACGCGGAATCTATAGTAGCGAACAGCCGCTGTCAATAGAAAATCCGACGATTAGCACAAAACCGTCAAGCTATCTCACCCGCTTTAGAAGTCTGGTGATGATCGGAACTAATTCAGTTTTGTTCGAAGAGAGATTGTGTCGCAGTACAAGGATTTTTGGTTGCCGGGTCTGTCGCCCGCGGCGGATGGTTGCGTCAACGAGCGGGCGGTCTGGACACTCGAGAAATCACTGCTGATTTGGGAAGTGTAAAGATCCTGTCGCCGGCGATCTTGTCGTCGGCTTTTAATAGATATTCGTTGCCGAGGCGCGAGAGAACCCGCACGTCACAGAGTCGGTCTTCGGATCTCGGCGTACAGCGCCCATCCAAGCCCAACTTCACGCTTGCTTCTGCTCCCTCTTTATTAAGCAGCAGGTCGACGCTCGCGCTCTTCTCGCCTAAACCAAAGAAAGCCAACACCTGAACCGAGAGTGTTGAATTGCGATCCGCGATGAAGAGTAAGAGGGCGGCGATCACAACTGAAACCAAAACTGATTGCACACGACTCTTTTCATAATGTATTGCAACAAAATGATTCGAGATGAATACGCCAAGCGTGCAAAAGATCGTAGTTATCCAAAACGCTTTGCCGGTCGGTCTCCCCGAGAACAGATAGATCAACAACATCGAAACTTGACTTATGATGATCGAAACCAGGAACCATGTGACGTACTTAAACAAACGCGGACCCTTTTCTTCCGGGCCGAGCATCTTCTTCGCAAGCAGTTTTTTGAGATTGCGCTTTATCCACCAACCCGCCAGTACTAAGAGAACCGTACAAGCAAAGCCGTACACATATAAAAGATAGTCCCCTCTAACTTCCTCACCGAAGAGTAGAACCAGATGATTCAGGAAGACGACAACGCCAAACGGAAGGCCGATCTTGTAAAAAAGCGTGCGAAGACAAACCTCATCTGTAGCTCCGTGAAACCAAAACGAATCCTTCAATCTTTTATCGCTGATGAGAAATGCGGACCACATACACCCCGGAAGGAAAAGTGAAAGTGCCAGCAATATTGCGAAACCGCCTCCGATGAGAGTTGCCGTCGCCAGGTGGACTATCGACTGACTCCATTCAATGTCAGGCAAATATCTTATATGCGAATAGTAGAAAGATATGATTCCCCCTCCGAGAGCCAGAAACACTAGTCCAGCCAGGACCGTGGTATCGAACTTCGCCAGAAACTCAATCGGATTGGGTCGATCAGGTTGGGGATCTGCCATTTTTCTGAATCCTTGCGGTTTGGGCTGAGTGCAAGCGAGGATGCGAAGCTAAGACTCTAAACCCAAAGTGGCGTCAGTCTAGGCGGATCGAGTAGTGCCGTCAAGGATTCGACAACAATTTCATGACGATCCAAGCGGATAGGATTCGCTGGTTGAGTTCTTTAAGTTAGTCGGCGGTGCAATTAGGAGTGTGTGAGTTCATCGGGAGACTGGAAAGAAAGCCCGTTCGCTAAAGCCCGTTCGCTAGCGCTTCCGGTACTGACTCCATCAATCTTCTTTGCAAAGACCAGCCGGCCTCTTCACGCCTTGCTTCCGGTCACCACAATCACATGAGCCGGCAAGCTCATTTGATTATTCGGAAAGAATTCGCGAACGGCTTCCTGAACTTCTTGCGCAATCTGATTTCGCTGTTGCGGCGCCATCGTGGCCAACTTCTCTCGGAGCGTGCCGGAAGTCTCGGATCGCATCTCCCAAAATTGTGTTGGTGATATGGGCGCCTCCATCTGAAACTCAAGCGGGCGCTCCGTGACTTTGGTTGCTCCCGCCTGCCGCAGAACGCGAGCCAAACTATCGGGCTCACCGAAACGAAACGCTCCCGGCGCATCGGGATCAGGCGGTGCGGCAGGCCCACAGTGCCGGGCCAGGACGTCGTTGGCCAGGTAATAAAAAGGATTGAGTTCGCCTTTGGCCCACACTGCCAGAGCTATCACACCGGCCGGCTTCGTCACCCGCAGCATCTCGCGCAGAGCAGCCAAAGGATCGGGAAAGAACATAACTCCGAATCGACAGACCACCACGTCAAAAGAATCGTTTTCAAACGGCAGAGAGTCAGCCGCACTTTGTCGAAACACGATGTTTGTTAACCCGCGACGTTGCGCCTCGCTTTCGGCCCCATTGACCATTTCTGCCACCACGTCAGTACACACAACCGACCCGGTTGCTCCGACTCTTTGCGCGATGGTAAACGACGGCTCGCCTGAGCCGCCGGCGACGTCGAGTACTGACTTTCCTTCGACGATGCCGGCGGCGTCGATCAGCGCCTGCGTCACCGGCTGAAACATTGTTCGGATCGTGCCGAGATGTTTTTGCCAATACGAAGCGCTCTCGCGCCACTCGCGCAAAACCTGATCTGCCTGGTTCGGGTTTGTGTCTGAATTAGTGTTTGAGTTTGGCATGGTGTTCACCTTCATCGTTCGAATTCTTTTCTAACTTTAACACCTATCCTTAAGAAGTTGAGCTTGATGCCAGGTTGAATCACACGTGTGGATCGCGCTTTCTCCGCAACCTCGCGTGTTGTCATTGATTCTCTGACACCAAAATCATTGTTCGGTTGATTGTGGCAAGAGTGCCTGATCCGCAAACTTTAACCGGTAACTTGTGGATTGAAGGATTTTTGAAGGTGAAAGAAATAAGAATAGTGATTGCCGATGATTCAGCAATTATGAGGGATTACATTCGTCAGTCTTTAGCCAAGGTGCCGGGTCTGGTCGCGGTCGGTGAAGCCCGCGATGGAGCCCAGGCAGTCTGGCTATACAATCAAATGTACCCTGACGTGATGATTCTGGATTTGAACATGCCAGGAACGAATGGTCTCGAAGTGCTTAATGCGATTCGGAAGAGTGATCAGACAACGATAATTATCATGTTTAGCGCCGATCCCGCGCTGGCGGTCCGCGACGCTTGTATCAGGGCTGGAGCAAACTTTTATCTTGATAAAGCCGAGCTGTCTTCACTGATCAATATTTGCCAGCAATTGCAGAACGAATAGGCAGGAAAAGCCTGACGCGGTTTGAACGTGGCACGCGCATCTTGCGCGTGATTCACGGGCGGGACGCGAGTGCCACTTACCTGACTTTGAGCTGATAACCAAATTTGTTTTGTCGGCCAGCCATTACTTGCTAAACTTCGCGCACCCCCTTGCCACGAACTTCAATGGCGTCCAACAATCAAATGGATCCGTTGTTGGGAGACGGACGTTTTCGTCTGGCCTTCGAACACGCACCTATCGGGATGGCCCTGGTGACCACGGACTATCGCCTCAACCGGGTCAACCTCGCACTGTGCGAAGCGCTGGGCTACACCCAGGAGGAATTGTCCTCACGAACTTTCGTGGACATCACCCACCCCGACGATGTGGGGAAAGACAAGGAACTAGCCGACAAATTATTTCGGGGAGAGATTCCCAGCTACCGACTGGAAAAGCGCTTTCGCACCAAGGACGGGCAATTGGCATGGCTGGATTTATCTGCCTTCGTTATCCGGGATGAACACGGAGACGCAATTTGCGGTCTTGCGATGGTGGAAAACATCACGGATCGCAAGCGCTCGGAGGAAGCACTCAGACTCAGCGAAGAGCGCTATCGATCCTTCATCGTCAACAGTTCCGAGGCCATCTGGCGTTTTGAAATTGAACAACCAATCGCAACGGGTTCGCCCGTCGACGTGCAAATCGAGGCGCTGTACAAGCACTCCTACCTCGCTGAATGTAATGATGCGATGGCCCGGCTGTATGGGCGCGATCGAGCCGAAGAAATGATTGGCACTAACCTCGGCCAGCTCATTTCAATTTCGAATCCCGCTAATCTGGCGTCAGTCAGGAGCTTCGTTACCAATGGCTACCGGCTGCACAACACAAATGCAAATCTGACCGATCCGCTACTGGGCGAAAGAATTTTCTCAAGCAGTGTCATCGGCATCGTAGTCAATAATTTCCTGCTGCGCGTTTGGGGAGTGCAGCGCGATGAGACTGAGAAGCGTCAGGCCGAAGACCAGATGCAACATTCGCGGAAACAACTCAGGCTGCTCGCGGCCCACCTGCAGACTCTCCGTGAAACGGAACGCTCCAGTGTGGCTCGGGAAATGCACGATTCTCTCGGAAACTCTCTGACCAGCGTGAAGCTGGATTTGACACGGATTTCGCGACAGCTAAGTAATCCTCTTGACGACCAGACGCGGGCAGAAATTGTCGAACGGTTAGGATCCACCTCAGACTTGCTCGACCAAACGCTCGATCAAGTGAAGGCGATCTCAACGGAACTCAGACCCGGAGTTCTCGACAAATTTGGTCTGGCGGCAGCAATCGAGTGGCAGTGTCAGGAGTTTGAGCGACGCACCGGCATCAACTGCGCCAGCGACCTTCCCGGAGCTGCCCTCCTTTTGATTCCCGACCATTCGATCGCGTTATTTCGGATTCTCCAGGAAGCTTTAACTAATGTCGCGCGGCATGCAGGCGCGCAGCACGTTAAGGTAACGCTCGGTCTGGACGACTCCGATGTAAGGCTGACAGTCGAAGACGATGGCCGAGGGATTTCGAACGAGGAAATTACGGCGCCAGACTCTTTAGGACTTCTGGGAATGCGCGAACGGATGGAAATGTTGGGCGGCCAGTTCACAATTGCCGGCCAGCCAGGGCTCACTGAGCTCAACGCCCGTGTTCCTTTCGATCCCCAAGTAGTGAAGAAGCGTTGAAATGATCAAGGTACTCATCGTCGACGACCACGCCATTGTCCGGCGTGGACTTAAAGAGCTTCTCACCGACGAACCCGACATCAGCGTGTTTGAAGCCGGCGATGCCGAACTTGCCGGCGAGCTAATTAGAAAGGATCGATGGGACTTAATCGTTCTTGATCTCGATCTGCCCGGCAAGTCCGGCCTGCAACTACTCGACGAAGTGAGAAGGGACTCGCGATCGATACCGGTTCTGGTCCTGAGCGTCTATCCGGAGGAACAATTCGCGGTTCGCACACTGCGCGCCGGGGCTGCGGGGTTCATGTCCAAGGATTCCGCAGCAGAGGATTTAGTGGCGGCGATCAGACGCATTCTGTCGGGTGGAAAACACATCAGTCAAAACGTCGCGGAATTATTGCTGGTGCAAACGAGCGCGGGCTCTGATGCGCGGACCGGCCTCCACGAGAAATTGTCGGATCGAGAGTTTGAGATTCTGCGACTCTTCGGCTGCGGCAAAACCGTGAGCGTTATCGCCCGCGAACTCTCGATCAGCGTTCCCACTGTAAGCACCTATCGCGCGCGAATCCTGCAGAAAATGGAAATGAAGACAACTGCTGAACTAATTCGTTATGCGGTTCAAAATCGACTGGTGTCCTGATGCAGATCAGATCCCGAACAAGTTTTTGTTTGAGATTTCAGATTTCAGATCTCAAATTAAGACCAGTCCAATCTGATAGATCATAAAAAGACCAAGGCTGACGCTGAACGCTCCGGCCAGGCCTCGCATTGTTACTTCCACGCTGCCAAAGGTCTTTGCTGAAAAGTGAAACGGCAGGCTCAGCAGCAAGCTCATCAGCATCATTCCGCCAATCGACCCGATGCCGAATACCAGGATGTAAGACATCCCCACGACCGGTGATGAGATCGTCGACAACACCAGAAGCATGATCGCGCCGCTGCCGGCGAGGCCGTGAATCATGCCGACTATCAAAGGCCGCGGTCCAATCGCGAGACCGTGATGCGTTGACTGATCAGCCGCCTGAACACGATCGTGGCTCTGATGAATTTGCTCGCCCTCATGAACGTGCGGGTGAGCATGCAGGCGTCCGCCGTGACGATGAAAGTGCATGTGCACTTGCCCGCCGCGAAACAGCTTTCGCAGAGTGTCACAACCCAGGATGATCAGCATCAGCGCCACGCCGAGCTCGAGCCCTCGGCCCAGCCGTTCGCCAATTTCAAAATGAAAAAGAATAACTGCGACCGCAGCGACGAACAGCGAGATAGTGTGGCCCAGGCCCCAGAGCGCACCCACCAGCGACGCGCTCCAAAGGCTCTTGCGAGCGCTGACAATATTTGAGACGGCCGCAAGATGATCGGCCTCTATGGCATGCTTCAGTCCAAGGCCAAAGCCGACTGCCAGCAACGAAAAAACTGAAACTGTATTCATCTATCGATCCTATCTCGGCGTGGCACGCGCATCTTGCGCGTGATTCACGGGCGGGACGCCCGTGCCACCTCGGTGATCTGTGCCGCCACTGGCAAAAAATAG
>Ga0207653_10000046_pt1 | contig 93516 bp, 94 predicted proteins | sample KBSK5251metaG_FD_184341 | JGI IMG/M metagenome (GOLD analysis project Ga0207653, IMG submission 184341) | Corn, switchgrass and miscanthus rhizosphere microbial communities from Kellogg Biological Station, Michigan, USA - KBS K5-25-1 metaG... | ecosystem: Host-associated > Plants > Roots >... | reverse complement strand
GCGCCTTGCCGTCGTTCAGCTTCAACGTGGCGATCAGGTACCCGGCGAGCAACGGGATCCAGGCCATGTTCAGCACCGTCATGCCGATGTTCCGAGTGACGTTCGTGCGATGCTCGGCCGGAACGGTCATGAACCACAGGAAGGTCGCCATCACGCCGAGCGCGAACATCGCGGGAGTGGCAGCCTCGCCCCGGAAGTACGCCCCCGCCATCATCAGCACACCCGCAACCAGACCGACCAGGGTGGCGGGCTGGTTGTGGGCCTTGACCATGACCCCGAACAGCTCGCCCTGGGCGACGAGCACGGCGATGCCGGCCACGACGGCGAAGGCTGCAGGCCCGGCCCACAGCGCCGCGACCGCGACGCCAGCGAGGAGCACGCCGGTCATGAACGCTGCGGGCACGTCCCGTTCACCGCTCTGCGGGCCGCGGCGGTCGAGGTCGGCGCCGACCTCGACCGCCGCAGGCTCCTGCCAGCTCGGCCCGCTGATGCCCTCGCCGCCGACGACCACGGTCCTCGGCGGCGCGTCGGGATCTTGGAGGTCCGACAGCAGGTCCGCCTCGACGTCCTCGGACGAAGCGGAGGGGGGGGCGCCCAGATCGGAGAGGAGGTCGCCGACCTCGCTCCCGCCGAGCACGTCGACCGGCTCCGTCGCGTACGAGCTGTCGCCGGCGAGCGAACCGGAAAAATGCGCCGCCGCGGCCTCGAGATCTTCCTCGGAGGGTTCGCCCTCGAGGGACGACGTTTCGTCTGACTCGAACGCGTCGCGTCCCGACCCGCCGGCGCCCTCGAACTCGCCGGCGTCGATCACGACGACGTCGTCCCCGCCGGCCTCATCCGGGACCGGCTTGCCCATGATGTCGTCGATCGGCGCGAGCGCGGCCGAGTCGTCCCACGCGTCCTCCTGCTCGCCTTCATCGGTCTCTTCCGAGGCCACGTCCGTCGCGAGCAGCTCCTGGGTGGCCTCGGACGGCTCCTCCGAACGCACCTCCACATGGGACTCCTGAGGGGTGCGTTCGGTGGCCTCTTCGGGTTCGTCCCAATCGACGTCGCGGATCGGCGCGAAGAACTTGTCCAGGTCTTCGAAGAGATCCTCGCCGTCGCCCTTGTCGTTGGCCACCTAGACCTCCATCAGCTCCTGCTCCTTGTGACCCTGGATCTCGTCGACCTCGGTCACGAAGCGGTCGGTGAGCTTCTGCAGCTCCTTCTCGGCCCTGATCAGGTCATCTTGGGAGATGGCACCGTCGCGCTCAAGCTTCTCCATCTCTTCCTTCGCGTGTCGCCGGACGTTCCGGACGGCAACCCTGGACTCCTCGGCCCGATGGTGGACCTGTTTGACGAGCTCCTTCCTCCGTTCCTCGGTGAGCGGCGGGAAGGCGAGGCGGATCACGTTGCCGTCGTTGCTGGGCGTGATGCCGAGATCGCTCTGCATGATCGCGCGTTCGATCGAGGAGATCGCGCTCTTGTCGAACGGCTGGATCAGCAGGAGACGAGGCTCCGGGACGGACACGCCTGCCAGCTGGTTCAGCGGAACCGGCGTCCCGTAATACTCGACCGTCACTCGGTTGATGACGGCCGGAGCCGCTCGTCCCGTCCGGATCCCGGCGAGGTCGTCCTTGAGATGAGCGACCGCCTGCTCCATCTTGTGGGTGGCGTCCTTCGCTGCGGTTTCGATCGTCATAGAACCTCAATGCACGAGGGTGCCGATCGGTTCGCCCGTCACGACCCGCCGGATGTTCCCTTCCTCTCGCAGATCGAACACGATGATCGGCAGCTTGTTCTCCATGGAGAGCGACACCGCCGTCGCGTCCATCACCCCGTAGCCCTCCCGGAGGAAATCTCCGTACGCGAGCAGGTCGAGCCGCTCGGCCGACGGATCGAGCTGCGGGTCGGCCGTGTAGACGCCGTCGACCTTCGTCCCCTTGAGCAGCGCATCGGCGTGGATCTCCAGCGCGCGCTGCGCGGCGCACGTATCGGTGGAGAAGTACGGTACGCCGAGGCCGGCCGCGAAGATCACGACGCGGCCCTTCTCCAGATGGCGGATCGCGCGGAGCGGAACGAAGGGCTCGGCCACCTGGCTCATGGTGATCGCCGTCTGCACCCGGGTGGCGACGTGGATCTTCTCCAATGCATCTTGGAGCGCCAGCGCGTTCATCACGGTCGCCAGCATCCCCATGTAGTCGGCACGGTTCCGATCGATCCCCGGTGCTTGACGACCCCGCCAGATATTGCCGCCGCCGACCACCACCGCCGGCTGGATACCGAGATCCACGACCTCTGCGAGCTGCCGGGCGACGAGCGCGGTCGCGCCATCGGAGATCCCGGAACCCGAGTCGTGCGCGAACGCCTCGCCGGAGAGCTTCAGCAGGACCCGATGGTACGTGGGTCGTGCGTCTCCGCCGTCCCTCATGCGCCTGGTCGTCTCCTCCACTGGTCAGCGGCACCCGGTCGGCGGCCAGCTTACCCGCCTACTCCAGGTCCTCGCCCAGCCGGTAGCGAGTGAACCGCCTCACCGCCACCTTCTCGCCGGTCTTGGCACCAACCTCGTCCAGCAGGCTCTGGATCGTCTTCGTGTCGTCCTTGACGAAGGGTTGGTCCAGCAAGACGTTGTCCTTGAAGAACGCCTCGAGTTTCCCTTCAACGATCCGGGGGACCACGTTCTCGGCCTTCCCGGCGTCGATCGCTTGCTTCTCGAAGATCTTCCGCTCGTGCTCGAGGGTCGCAGCCGGGACATCGTCACGGCTCAGCCAGCGCGGCGCCGAGGGACTGGCGATATGCAGCGCCAAGTCTTTCACGAGGGCACGGAACTCATCCGTGTTCGCCACGAAGTCCGTCTCGCAGTTCACCTCGATCAGCACCCCGACCGTGTTGTTGAAATGGATGTAGGCGTCGATCAGGCCTTGGTTGGCGCTGCGGCCCGCACGCCTGGCCTGGCTGGCAAGGCCCTTCTCGCGGAGGATCTGCGTGGCGCGTTCGGCATCGCCGTCGGCTTCGATCAAGGCGCGCTTGCAGTCCATCATGCCGGCACCCGTCGCTTCGCGGAGCGCCTTCACCATGGCAGCCGTGATATCCGGCATCTCAGCCATCCTCCGCAGCGCTACCGACCGGCGCCGGTGAGCCGTCGTCGCTCGTGGCCTCCTGCTCCTCGGTGGGCTCGGCCACGATCTCGGGCTCAGCTACGTCCGGCTCGAAGACGGTCGTCGCCGCGATCTCGGCGGCTTCCTCCGCCGAGGGCGTCTCATCCACGGCTGCCGGCGCGGCTTGGGGGCGGGGGCCGGACGGGACGGGCGGGGCCTGGGACGTGGATCGCTCGATGACGTCGTCCTTCGCCATGCCGTACCCCTCGGCCAGGGCATCCGCCAGCACCCGGGCCACCAAGCTCACGGCGCGGATCGCGTCGTCGTTCCCGGGGATGACGTAGTCGACCTCGTCGGGGTCGCAGTTCGTATCCACGATCGCGATCACGGGGATGTTGAGCTTCCGAGCCTCGGTGACCGCGATGTGCTCCTTCTTCGTGTCGATCACGAAGATGGCGTCGGGCAGCCGCTCGAGGTTCTGGATACCTCCGAGGTTGCGCTCGAGCTTCTCCCGCTCGTGGCGCAGGCGGATCGCCTCCTTCTTCGGGAGACGTTCCATGGCCCCGGTCTCCTCCATCTCCGCGAGCTCACGCAGACGCAGCAGCCGGCCGCGGATCGTGCTGAAGTTCGTGAGCATGCCGCCCAGCCATCGGTTGTTGACGAACGGCATGTTGACCCGGGTCGCGTGGTCCGACACGACCTCCTGGGCCTGCTTCTTCGTCCCGATGAACAAGACGATGCCGCGGCGACGGCCGAGCCCCTGGACGAAGGCGTGAGCCTCCTCGAGCCCGGAAAGCGATTGCTCGAGATCGATGATGTAGATCCCGGAACGCTCCCCGAAGAGGTACCGCTGCATCTTCGGGTTCCACCGTCGCGTCTGGTGGCCGAAGTGCACGCCCGCCTCGAGGAGCTCCCGCCGGGTGACGACCGGCATGTGTGCTCCTTTCGGTTGTGTCCTCCGCTCGGTTCGCCCCGATGACGGCCCGCAGTGCCTGCGGGACCCCGGCATGCGGTCCCCGAGCGTGTGTGCTCGGCGCGGATGCGCCGGCGACAGCGAGTCTACCAGCGAAGATACGGCGATCAGCCGCGACGGCCGGCGCGCGGCGGCGGTGCATCGGCCACGTTCCCGCCGATCGCGAGGTAGCGGAACGCGAACATCGCGACGGCCGCCATCTGCAACACGTTGATCAGGATCGAGGCAGCCCAGGCGCCGGCCGAGGGGTTGACCCCGATCAAGCTGCCGGGGAGTGGCGCCAGCAAGAGGGCGAACGAGGGGACCGCGTACAGCACGGCGAGCAGGAGGTTGTTCGAACCGGGGAGCCGCGATGCCCGGACCGCCTTGGATATCGTGACCGGCAAGGACAGCTCTTCGTCAGCCGAGATCGCAGGAGCGAACGCGAAGAGGTAGACACCGGCGACAAGAAGAGCCACGGCGAGGACGAAGCCGATCCCCCCGCCGAGCAGCTGGACGAAGTTCGAGACGATCAGCACGCCCAGGTTGACCACCGCGACCGCGATCGTGATCGGCCACACGTGGATCCCTCGCCGAACGCTCCAGCCGGAGACCGATCCGGTCCGCATCCGCTCCACGGCAACGGTGGTCACAAGGGCCTGGAGGGCCGCGTGGACCACCAGGAACGCGGTGATGCCGACGAGCGGCGCGAGCGCAGCTCCCGGACCGGTCGCGCCGACCGGCGAGAAGAGGCCCGAGGCGAGCGACACGTCGGTGGCGGTCGAGATCGGCGGGATGGCGAACGTGGCTCCGAGGATCGTGAACGGTCCTTGGAAACCCAACGCGAGGAGGAGGAGCCACTCGGTCATGAGCACGATCGGAACCGCCAGGACGAGCGAGGGCGTCGCAAGGATCGTCGCGAGTCCGCGCGTGATCGACGTGCGGATCTTGGGCATGGGGACCGAGCTCGGGCCGCGAGGGGCGAAGATCGAGTCGAGGAAGCCTTTCCGGGGAGCGGGCGAGGGTGTCGCCGGCGCACGGTACGAGGGCGCGGCTCGACGCTGCTGCTTCTTGCGACGGTTGCTCACGAGCCGTGCCCCATCAGCTCGGGCCCTCGTCGTCGTCCCAGCCGTCGTCGCCGGTGCCGTTGCCTACGGGAAGCTCCTCCTGCTCGAAGTCCGGAGGACCGAGCCGAACGATGAGGAACCGTCCCGCAAGGATGAGGATCACGGCGAGCGGGATCGCGGCGGCGGCCCAATCAAGCGCCAGGGGCCCGGGCATCACGATGGTCGGACTCCGCTCATCGATCAGTGCGCCGCTCGGGTCGGCGGCGAGGCCGACCAGTCCCGCGGCCGCTCCCGTCCTCGCGACCACCAGGGCGGCGGGCGCGACGGCGATCGTCAAGAGCGGCCCCACGCCCAGGCTCTGGCGCCAGACCCTGTCTCCGGTCGCGGGGTCGAGCGCGCTCAGTTCCCCCGACCCCTCGGCGATCAGCACGGCGGAGCCGGTTATGACGGCCGGACCGTACACGGGGGTGTTCAGCGCGAAGTCCCAACGACGTGCGCCGGTCGCTGGATCGAGTCGATAGACCTCTCCTCGTGTGTCGACCACCACGACCGCATCACCGGACACCGCCGGTGGCCCACCCACGGCACCCGCGTTGAGTTTCGAGACCCACCGTTCGATGCCAGTGTCGGTCGCGACGGCGCGGACCGTACCGTCGGCGAGGGTCACGTACATCGTTCCGCTCACCACGGACGGGGCGCCGGCGACGAGGCCTGACGTGTTCGGCGTGTAGCGCCAGACGTCCTCACCCGTGGCTTCCTGGAGGGCGACGACCGATGGACGCTGTCTGCTGTTCGAATGCACGGAGACGTACACGACGTCGGCGGCGGCAGCGATCGGCGTGTCGACCACATCCCCCAGATCCTGGTGCCACCTCACCTTCCCCGACGCCAGATCGAACGCCGTGACCGTGCCGTCATCGGCCCCGACCACCACGAGACCGCCGTCGACGGTGGGTCCGGTCGTGCTCACGTCGGTGAGTTGCCGGCGCCAGAGCTCATGGCGAGACGCCGCATCGATCGCTACCAGGGTCGACCGCGCGATCGCCGTCCCGGGCGCGCCGCTCCCCGACGGCGTAGGAGCCGGCGACGGCGTGGCGCTCGCCGACGCGGAGCGGTCCCCTCCCCCTTCGGTGTACAGCACCATGGTGCGGCCGCCGTCGCCGACGGCGACGGCGGCCGGAGCGCTCGGCCCCAGCTCGCGCGGCACGGTCCACGACGTCGTCCCCGTGACGACGTCGATCGCGGTCACGTCCTCGCGATCGACGATGATCGCGTCACCACCCGCGATCACGGGAGCCGGAAGACCGGCGATGTGGGTCTCATCGCCGATCCCGGTCGCGGTCTGCCACTGGGATCGGAAGGGGGGCGCCGGCGAGACCGATACGACCCCGGCGTGTTCAGGGCCTCCTTGGTATTGGGTCCAGGCGCCGGCCGGTTGTGAGGAGGCCGCTGTAGCGGAAGCGATCCCAGCCACCAAGACGGCGGCTGGGATCGATCGGACGATCGGACGAGGGCGCAAGTTCCGTCATCCTACCGGGACCACCCTTTGCGCCGGTCTTCGTGCGCGCGCGGGGACTCAGTCGAACGGTGCCAGCCGGACGAACGTCGCCAGCGAAACGGGGCCGAGGTAGGAGAGCGGATCCACGTACGCACCGTCGAGCTTCACGCCGACATGCAGATGCGGGACGGGTGCACCGGGATGGCCCCATCCGGTCAGCGCGATCGGCTGGCCTTCCAGGACACCGTCACCTTTCCTGACGAGCTTGGCGGACAGCCACGAGTAGGTGGAGGAGAGACCTCCGCCGTGGTCGATGGTAAGGAAGAGATATCCACCGACGGGCCCCGCGAACGTGACCGTTCCGTCGGTGGGCGCCACGACCGTGGTCCCGACCGCGGCCGCGATGTCGATCCCTCGGTGCCCGCTGCCGTAGGGGGTGTCGGGCGGATCGAACGTCTGGATGACCGGGCCCATCACGGGCCACGTCCAGTCTCCGCCCGGTGCTGCCGTTGCGGCCGGAACGCTCCCGGACATGAACGCCGGTATCAGGACGGCCAGAGCCACGATGATCCACGGACCGCGTCGCATCGAGGCAACACGCTACGCGCCCTACCTGCACGACACCGTGACCGGCGTCACAGTTCGGATCGGGTCAATCCACCTCGGAGAGCTGACCGCGAAGGACGCCCACGGCCTTCGTGTGGATCTGACACACCCGCGACTCCGTGACGCCGAGGATCTCCCCGATCTCGGCAAGGGTGAGCCCCTCGAAGTAGTACAGCGTCACGACGATCTTCTCCCGTTCGGAGAGCGAGTTGATCGCCGCGGCGAGAAGCCCCCGGGTCTCCTGCGATTCCACCCCCGTGCTGGGATCGAACGCCTTGTCGGCGAGCGTGTCGATCAGCGACACGCTCTCGCCCCTGTCCTGGCCGACGTTGACCGTCTCGTCGAGCGCGAGCACGGAGACGAACGAGATCTGCGTGACGACCTGGTGGAGCTCGGTTCGCGAGATCCCCAGACGACCGGCGAGCTCGCTCTCGGTGGGTTGACGCTTGAGCATGGACTCGAGGTCCGCGAGCGCCTTCTCGATCTCGCGCTGCTTGAAGCGGACGGAGCGTGGCACCCAATCCATCGCGCGGAGTTCGTCGATGATGGCGCCCTTGATCCGTGGGATCGCGTACGTCTCGAACTTGTTCCCGCGTCCTGGTTCGAACTTCTCCAGCGCGTCGATCAACCCGAACATCCCGTAGGACACGAGGTCGGCCTGCTCGACGCTGGCGGGAAGACCGGTCGCGACTCGGCTCGCCACGTACTTCACGAGCGGGGCGTAATGGAGGATGAGCTTCTCGCGGGCCGAGACGGCTGCGCTCCCTTTGAAGGCGTGCCATACCTCCCCGAGCTCGTCGTCTACGTGGGGAGGGATCGTGATCTGCGCCGGTCCGGCCTTCGCGCGAACCTTGGTCTTGGTCGCCGTCTTGGTCGCGGTCTTCGTCGCGACCTTCGCCGGAGCCTTCTTCGTCGTCGCCACGGTCATGCCCTCGGATGGGAACGCTCGTAGGCCTCGAAGAGTCGCGTCCGCGAGATGTGCGTGTAGCGCTGGGTGGTCGCAACGGTGGCGTGTCCCAGCAGCTCCTGCACGGCGCGGATGTCGGCTCCTCCTTCCAGCAGGTGCGTCGCGTACGAATGCCGCAATGTGTGCGGCGTGACTCGACGCCCCGGCAGCAAGCGTCCTGAATATCCTTCCACAAGCGCCCGGATATCGCGGGGGCCGATCTGGTGGCCTTTCCGATTGAAGAAGAGCGATGGCGAGCCCGTGGCCAAGACGGCCCTGCCCTCCGACAGCCACTGCCGCACGGCCTCGACCGCCGGGTCGGACATCGGAACCTCGCGTTCCTTCGAACCCTTGCCCATCACGAGGACCCGGCCTCGCGTGAGGTCCACGCTTTCGACCGTGAGTCCCGCTACCTCGCTCACGCGCAGACCCGAGCCGTAGAGGAGTTCGAGCACCGCGCGGTCGCGAAGAGCAACCGCGCGGCTCGCCGCCTGGTCGCCTCGTCCCCCTTCGGCTCCGTCGATGGGCGGCGCCTCGACCAGGGCCTCCGCTTCGTTCGGCCGCAACACCGTCGGAAGCCGGTTGACGACCTTCGGCCGTCCCAACGACGACGACGGGTCGCGCGGCATCCGGCCGTCGGCAAGGGCCCACCGATAGAAGGTGTGGATGGCCCCAATCCGGCGCGCGATCGATGCTCGCGCGTAGCCGAGCGTGTGTTGCTGGGCGAGGAACCGGCGGAGCGAGGCGCGGTCGGCCTCCTCGAGGGTGGACCCGCTCCGGTGGAGGAAGGTCGCGAGGTGGACCAGATCGCGCTGGTAGGCCACGACGGTGTTCCTCGAGAGGTGGCGTTCGAGCCGGAGATGATCGGCGAAGGCGCGCACGAGGTGGAGCTGCGACGGGGGAAGGGCGTCTTGTTCCACGAGGTCTCTCTCCGGGCCCGCCGGGGGACAACCGGCGCAGGTAGCTCATATCGTCCCAGCGGCTCGGACCACGCGCAATCACCCAGACGGGTGTCCGCCATCGCTCGGCTCCGAGGCCGTTCAGGCCCCCGCGCGGGAGGCGGCTGCTTTGAAGGTCCGCTCGAACCGACCGCCGACCCCTCGAACGAGCCCCCGAAGCTCGAGCGCGATCAAGACGGTCAAGGTATCCGCGAGCGGGATCCCCGTGGCCGCCGCGACGGCACTCGGGAGCATGGAAGTGGCAAGCGACGCAAGGATCTTGCTTTCTTGCGCCGAGAGGCCCCGCGGCAACCCCCGCTCCCCCGCGGCGGCCCCCTCGAGTCTGAGATCCTCCAGGAGGTCGGCGGTCCCCCGGATCATGGTGGCGCCGTCGCGGATCAGCTCGAGCGGCGTCTCCGCCAGTGGGCTCGTCACCGGCCCCGGCAGCGCGAAGACGTCGAGCCCCAGGTCGACAGCGTGTTCGGCCGTGATCCGCGTACCGCTCTTCGCCGCGCCCTCGACCACGACGACCCCCTGGCTGAGGGCTGCGATCAGACGGTTCCGGGCCGGGAAGCGGAACGGCTCGGCCGAGGTCCCGGGCGGATACTCGCTCAGGAGCGTCCCCGACTCTTCGATCCGTTCGAAAAGATCCCGGTTGCGTGCGGGGTGGGCGACGTCGATCCCGGATCCGAGTACGGCGACCGTGACGCCGCCGGCGTCGAGCGCGCCTCGATGCGCGGCGGCATCGATCCCGACCGCGCCGCCGCTCACCGTGACGACACCGGCCAGGGCGAGGCCTCGGCCGAGATCCATCGCGACCTCCACCCCCGTGCTCGTCGGGCGCCGAGACCCGACGACGGCGACTCGGTCATCACCGTGATCGAGGACACGGCCGCGCACGAACACGGCGATCGGCGGATCCGCGAGGCGCAGGAACGCCGGGCAGTAGTCGGGATCGCCCGGTGCCGCCATCCGGGCCGCAGCACGATCGAGGCCACCACGGATCGCGCTGACATCCGCGTTCGTCAAGAATGCCCGGTCGTTGTCCGACCCCGCACCGCCGTTGCGGATGTGAGCGAGGGCGCGCGAGGCGCTTCCCGTGCGCCAGATCAGCGCATGCAGCGAACGCGGCGTCGGCCCGAGCAAGCATCGGAGAAGGAGCAGTGCATCGGTCTCCCCCGGGCCTCGGCCGAATCCATCCGGGAAACCGGCCGGCACCGGAGCGTCAGCCAGCACGCGCCAGACCCTGGTCCTGCTCGAAGGCGGTCCGGTAGGACAGGGCCTCGGCGACGTGGTGTTCCGAGACCCGTTCGGCTCCGGCCAGATCGGCGACGGTTCGGGCGACCTTGATCACCCGATCGAAGCCCCGTCCGGTGAGCGCCATGTGGTCGACGGCTCTGCCGAGCAAGCGTTCGGCGTCCGGGCACAACTGGGCCTCGCGGCGCGCGATCGGCCCCGGCAGGTGGGCGTTGCAGGTGATCCCGAGCGCCGAGTAGCGCGCCCGCTGCCGATCGCGCGCCGCGATCACCCGATCGCGGATCACCGCCGAGGGCTCACCGGCGGATGCGCCGAGGAGCTCGTCCTTGGTGAGACGCGGGATCGTGAGCCGCAGGTCGATGCGATCGAGCAAGGGTCCGGAGAGCTTCTGCCGATACCGATCGACTTGATCGGGGCGACAGCGACACGACCTTTGGGGGTCACCCGAGAATCCGCATGGGCAGGGGTTGGCCGCCGCCACCAGGGTGAATCGAGCCGGGAACGAAACCGACCCGCCGGTGCGCGTCACGACGATCCGTCCGTCTTCGAGTGGTTGGCGGAGCGCCTCGATGGCGTCGCGTCGGAACTCCGTCAGCTCGTCGAGGAACAGGACCCCCCGATGGGCCAAGCTTGCTTCGCCCGGTCGGAGCACCGTCGAACCACCGCCGAGCAGACCCGCGGTAGACACCGAGTGGTGGGGCGCGCGGAAGGGACGTTCCCGGAGGAGGCCGCGCCCGGCGAGCAACCCCGCCACCGAATGCAGCTGCGTGGCTTCGAGCGCCTCTTCTCGGGTGAGGTCCGGGAGGATCGTCGGGAGGCGCCGGGCGAGCATGGTCTTGCCCGCTCCGGGGGAACCGACCATCAGGAGGTTGTGGCCCCCGGCCGCCGCGACCTCCAGCGCGCGTCGGGCCTCGTCCTGACCACGCACCTCCGACAGATCTGCGTTGCCTGCCGGGACGGGTTGGCTCACCAGCGTTCCGACCTCCGGCGGACCCCAGGTTCCCCGGAGGAACCCGACGACGTCCTGGATGGTTGCCACACCGGCCACCGCGAGACCGTCCACCTGCGCGGCCTCGACGGCGTTGGCCACCGGCACGATGACGCCGCGGAGCCCGCGGCGAGCCGCCGTGATCGCGACGGAGATCACGCCCGGGGTCGGAAGGACCTCCCCTTTGAGCGACACCTCGCCGTAGAAAACCAGCCCAGCGGCGGCCTCCGTCGGAACCTGCCGGGTCGCCACCAGGACGCTCACGGCGATGGGCAGGTCCAGCCCGGCGCCTTCCTTCCGCAGGTTGCCTGGAGCGAGGTTGACGACCACCCGGCGGAGCGGCCACTCGAGCTCCGCGTGTTCGACCGCCGGCCTGATCCTGTCCCGAGCATCTTGGACGGCGGCGCCGGGAAGGCCGGTCACCGTCAACGACGGGAGCCCACGTCCGACGAACGCCTCGACCGTGACCGGATGGCCGCCAACGCCGAGCACGGTCACACCGATGACCCGTCCGTACATGCGGCGACGCTACGGCCGAGCGCGGACGCGAACCGTGACGGCCGTCACACATCGGTAGCATCGCCGACATGACGCCCGAAGGCTTCCCGGTCCCCGACCCCGAGCTCCTCGAGATCCGCGACGCCGGGCGCTCCCGCTCGAGCCTCGAGCGGCTCGGAGCGGCGATCTGGACCGAAGCCCTCGATTGGCTCTACGGCGAGGCGATGGTTCGACCGATCCAGCGAGAGAGCTACCCGGATTCACGGCGGCGCTTCTTCGGTCCGTCGAACGAGCCAGCACCCGCGCCGCAGGTCGGGAGCCCGTCGGACGAGGTCCTGGCGGAGTTCCGCGAGCGTGTCGCGCCCATGACGTTCAACGCGCAATTCCCCGGAGCGTTCAGCTACTTCACTCCGCCCCCGCTCGCGATGTCGATCGCTGGCGAAGTGCTCGCGCAATGGCTCCATCAAGGGGTCGACGTGTGGCACGCCGGACCCATCGGCGCGTTCGTCGAGGAGGAGGTGGTCGGCTGGCTCCGGGACGTCGTCGGGACGGGCGCCGGCTCATGGGGGGTCCTCACGTCGGGCGGCGCGATGGCGAATCTGATGGCGCTCGCGATCGCCCGCGACATCCACCTCGCTCGGATCCTCGGGAGCGACGGCCCCCCTCGAGGAGCGGCGCTCGGGGGGGTGCGCGTCTACGCGAGCGACCAGACGCATTTCTCGGTCGAGCGCGGCCTCGACATCCTGGGCTTCCCCGGCGGCACGCTCCGGGTGATCGCGTCCGACGAGCGGTTCCGGCTGCAAGCCGGTCCGGTCGCCGACGCGATCGCGGAGGACCGTGCAGCCGGGCTGACCCCGCTGGCGATCAGCGCGGTCGCCGGATCGACGAACACGGGCTCGGTCGATCAGGTGGTCGACCTGGCAGCGCTCGCGCGCAGCCAGGGCCTCTGGCTGCACGTGGACGCGGCCTACGGCGGCGCCGCGCGGCTCTCGCCGCGCGACGCCGCCCGCGTGCCGGGGCTGGAGCTCGCGGATTCGGTAACGGTCGATCCGCACAAGTGGTTCTTCCAGGCCTACGACATCGGCGGGCTGGTGGTGCAACGACGCGCGGACCTCCGTGAGACCTTCCACCGCTCCCCCGAGTACTACGCGTCGAGCCGCCCGGAGGACGAACCATTGAATTGGTACGAATATTCGATCGAAGGCACGCGCCGGTTCCGTGCATTGAAGCTCTGGATGAGCTGGAAGCATCTGGGCACGAGCGGACTAGCCGCGCTCATCGAGTACAACGACGACCTCGCGGCGTACCTCGCCGCCGGGCTGCGGGAGGCTCGCGACTTCGAGCTCGCGGTCGAGCCCGAGCTCTCGATCGTGTGCTTCCGTCACCTGCCCGACGGCTGGGATCGCTGGCCGGCCGGTCGCCTCAACGCGTACCAGAACGACCTCCAACGCGCCTTGGAGCTGGACGGCGCGGCCTGGGTGAGCGTGACCACCCTGCGAGGCCACACCTACCTGCGCGCCGGCGTCGTCAACTACCTGTCGAGCACTGCCGAGATCGACGGGTTGATCGACGCGCTCCGCCGCCTGTCAGAAGGCGTCCTCGAAGAGCTCAACCACCGCTGATCCATCGACGCGCAGACGCACGCTCGCGACATCGAACCGCACCGCCAGCGGCCGGGCGCGAGTCTGCTGCAGGAAGGCCTCGCCAACGCTGCGGAGCTTGCGACGTTTGCGGGCGTCGACGGCATCGAACCCTGCTCCGAACCGAGCCCCGCGCCGGGTCTTGACCTCACAGATCACCAGCAAGCCGTCACGCTGCAGGACGAGATCGAGCTCTCCCAGGCGACAGCGCCAGTTGCGTGCGACGACGCGATACCCCCGCCGGACGTAGAGCGTTTCCGTCGCGGCCTCACCGGTGCGTCCCGTTCGCGGCCGTGCGTCCACGCGCGAACGATAGCGACGAGCACCGACACGGGATCTCGGTCGTCAGTCCTCCGGCGCGTCCAGGATGCTGGTGGCGTCTTCGCGCCGCAACTCCTCAACGTTCACGTCGCGGCGCGTCATCACGCGGACGGTGGAGACGAATCGTGCGGGCCGGAACATGTCCCAGACCCACGCATCGGTGAGCTCGACCTTGACCCATCCGCCCTCGAGCCGCTCGAGGTCCACCTTGTTGGCGAGGTAGAAGCGCCGCTCCGTCTCGACCACGTACGTGAACATGGGGAGCACGTCTCGGTACTCCCGGTAGAGCTCGAGCTCGCGCTCTTCCTCGAATCGCTCGATGTCGTCTTCCATCAGCCGATCCATGCTCTCACGCTCGCTCAAGGTTCGTTCAGCCGAAACCCGGGAGCGCGGGTTGACCCACGCCGGCGAAGCTGAGGCGATGGATCGGGGTGGGACCCAGCCGCTGCAGGGCATCCCGGTGTGCCGGGGTGCCGTAGCCCTTGTTGTGCGCGAGGTCGAACTCCGGGTAGTGGCGATGCAAACGCCGCATGATCCGGTCGCGGGTGACCTTCGCGACGATGGACGCCGCCGCGATGCTCGCCGCCACCATGTCGCCCTTCTTCACGCCGAGCGCCGGGCACGGCATCCTGGCCACCGGGAACCCGTCGGTCAGCACGTAGTCGGGAACGGGTTCGAGGGCCCGGACGCACCTCCTCAGCAGCGCGAGGTTGCTTCGATGGAGGCCGCGCGCGTCGATCACGTTGGGCTCGATCTTGCGGATCGCGTAGAGGCACGCCGACATGATCCGCTCGCATTGCACCTCGCGTTGCTTCGCGGTGAGGAGCTTCGAATCGCGGATCCCCGTACGATCGAAGTCGTCGGGCAACACCACGGCGCAGGCGACGAGAGGGCCGGCGAGCGCTCCCCGTCCGACCTCGTCCACGCCGGCGACCCGGACGAACCCCTGCGCGCGCAGGGTCGATTCGTACCGATCGAGGTCCTCGGTTACAGCCATCCCCATCTGCCCGGTGGCCATACCTTGACGAATGCCTTCCCGATCACCTTGTCGATCGGCACCAACCCGACACCCTCCGGTGGCTCGAAGCGGGAATCACCCGAATGCGTCCGGTTGTCGCCCAGCACGTAGAGCATCCCAGCCGGGATCGTCCGTTTCGGGAACGAACGGGTGTCCCGTTCCGGGTCCAGGTACGGCTCGTCGAGCCGGTTCCCGTTGACGTAAACGACTCCCGCGTTGATCTCCACGGTGTCGCCGGGAAGCGCGATCACCCTCTTGATGAAGTCTGGGCTCTCGGGCTGAGCGACGCCGATCCCTTCCGCGAGCCAGTGGAGGAACCCTCCGACCGCCCCCCGGCCCTGACCGGGCCCGGGGTGCGGATCGGAGAAGACGATGACGTCTCCTCGATGGATGGCAGAGAAGTGGGTGCAGATCCGGCACACGAGGACCCGGTCGCCCTGTCGCAACGTGGGCTCCATCGACTCCGAAGGGATGAAGAACGCCTGGACGAGGAAGGTCTTGATGAGGATCGCGACGACGAGCGCGACGAGGACGAGGACGGGAAGCTCACGCCAGAAGCCGGAGTCCTCGGTTCGGTCTTTGCGACCCGGCTCCTGAGCGGGTGGGTCGTCGTCGGCCACGGCCGTCGCCGGCTGTTCCGGGTCGTGCGGCCGGTCGGCCACGAGCTAGGCCTCGGCCCGCTCCTCGGCATCGTCGTCGGGCGTCGCGTCTTGGTCGACGTCCTCCGCGTCCGCCCGCACGTCATCCGCCTCGTCCGATCCATCATCGACGTCGGAGCCGTCCACCTCATCGGCGTCGATCGTGCTGGCTGCTTCGTCTTCGACGTGGATGGGCTCGGCGTCCGCGACCTCGAGTGCCGCCTGCGCTGCCGCTTCCATGGCGGCGAGTTTCGCATCATCGATCCGGCGCTCCTTGATGCGCGCCTTCTTCCCGCGGAGGTCTCTGAGGTAGTAGAGCTTGGCGCGACGTACCCGGCCGCGCTGCAGCAGCTCCAGGCGGGCGATCGTAGGCGAGTGCAACGGGAACGTCCGCTCGACACCAACCCCGAACGAGATCTTCCGTACCGTGAACGTCTCGCGGATCCCACCGCCGGAACGACGTATCACGACGCCCTGGAAGACCTGAACGCGCTCACGATTCCCCTCGACCACGCGGACGTGCACCTTGACCGAGTCGCCCGGGCGGAAATCGGGGATGTCGTTGCGCAGGAAGGGCTGCTCGATCAGATCGGTCTTGTTCATGGGCGGCCACCGAGTGTACCAGCGGCCCTCCGCTCCCCCGTCGCGACGCGCCGACGTGACGTCGCTACGCGAAGCGATCGTCGCTGAGATCGGGACGGTTCCGCCGCGTCTTCTCGATCGCCGCGTCGCGTCGCCACCGGTCGATCTCGCCGTGGTTCCCCGAGACTAAAACCTCCGGCACCGGCATCCCGCGGAACTCCTGTGGCCGCGTGTAGTGGGGGTGATCGAGGAGGCGACCCGAGCTGAACGAGTCCTGCTGATGGGACTCTTCCTTCCCGATCACCCCCGGGATGAGTCGAGTGACGGCCTCGATCAGAACGAGGGCGGGGAGCTCTCCTCCCGACAAGACATAGTCACCGATCGAGACCTCTTCCGCGGGCAGGCCGTCGACGACCCGCTCGTCGACTCCCTCGTAGCGACCGCACAAGATGGTTAGGTGACCCTCCGACGACAGCTCGCGTACGAGCGCTTGATCGAGGCGGCGTCCCGCGGGCGACGTGAGGAGGACCCGCCCGCGCTCGGGATCGAGCGACTCGACGCCGGCGAAGAACGGCTCCGGCTTCATGACCATCCCGGGCCCACCTCCGAATGGAGCGTCGTCGACGCTCCGGTGCCGGTCGTGGGTCCACTCACGAAGGTCATGGACCCGAACGTCCAGCAGACCCGCGCCGATCGCACGACCGAGGAGGCTCCCGGAGAGCGGCCCCTCCACGACGGCGGGGAAGATGGTGAACACGTCGATCCGCACGTCGCGAGGCTACCCGGTAAAGAAAGACGGGGCGGTCGCTCTCGCGACCGCCCCGCCCCGAAGACCGGATGCGTGCTCCCTAGTGCTTGAACGGCAATGACAACAGTGCCGCTGCCACCCCAACCAGCCGTCGTGTACGCACCCGGCGCTCTGCGGCGCGGCGAGCCCCCAGCTGTCGCGCACCCCGTGCCGACACACCTTCGCGGATCCGATCGTCGATCCGGTACTTCGCGAACTCTCCGTTGATCATCTCCGCCACCGCCTTTCGGACATGACGAACGTACGCTCGTACGGGCCCGGCACCTATGGCGTGCGGCACCACCTCGACGTGTCGTTCGGCCACCCCCGGAGGTGACCCGCGTCACGCGGATCCCGACCTCCCCCGTTGCACGCCCCCTCCGTCAAAGGGGAGGATGCGGTCCACCGCCGGCGGAAGGGAGGGAGGACTGCGTGGAATACGTCGTGCTGACCGTGGTGGCGATCGCCGCGATCATGATCACGGTCGACACCGTCCGGCATCGTGCGGACATGCGACGACGTCCGCACGTCTATCGGGCGGTCGCGACCGCGCTCGAGGTTCGGGCTGGATCCGCGGATGATGCCCGGGCGCTCGACGCGCCAGCGTACCTGGGCGTCGATGGGGTGGATCGGGCGGACGAGGACGAGGGCGGCGTCTGGGCTTCGTTGTCTGAGCGGCTCGACCCCACCACGTTCCATCCCAAGCTCGCAACGGGTACCGAATGGAAGGTGTTCCATCTCCCGTGGGGCGAGGACTACGCGATGGTCGCCAATCCCTTACGGACGGTCCACTACCGCTTGCCACCGACGGACGTCGAGCTCTTCCCCCTCCTCGACGGGTCACGCAGCGTTTCCGACCTGATCGTCGAGCGACTGGACGAAGAAGGGGACCTCGACGCGGACGCGATCGTCGAGCTCACCGGATCCCTGTACGAGGGAGGGTTCTTGGACCCACCTCCGCTGGACACGGAGAAGGCGCTCGCACGAGCGCTCGAACGGTCGAGGACATCGTTCCCGAACCTCCGGAGGTTCGCCAAGACGCTCCAGATCGAATGGGAGGGTCCGGACCCGGTCGTCAGCTCTATCTATCGACGATCCATCCGGTATTTCTTCCACCCCATCTCGGTCATCGCCATGATCGTGATCGCGTTCGGAGGCGTCGCGGCCTTCATCGCGGTCGAACAGTCGGGTCGGTTCCATCTGAACGCCACGGCCGCACCCGCAGAGTCGGCGGTCCTGATCGCGCTCTCCTTCGTGCTCACCTTCGCCCACGAACTCGGGCACGCCTCGGTCGAGAAGCATTTCGGGAGGAACGTCGGGACGGCCGGCTTCTCCCTCTACTTCGGTCGACTCTCGTTCTACGTCAACGCGAGCGACAGCTTGATGATGGATCGGTGGCCGCGGATCCTCTTGTTCGCCGCCGGCCCCTTCGCCGAGCTCGTCCTGGCCGGATTGGCGTCGATCGTCTTGTTCACCTTCCCCGACATGCGGGTGGCGCCGTTCCTGTACCGGTTCGCGCTCCTGAACCTTTTCGTCATCATCCTCAACCTCGTGCCACTGCTCGAACTCGACGGATATTGGATCCTCACGGACCTGATCCAGGTTCCCGACCTCCGCCCACGATCGCTCGAGTTCATCCAGCATGATCTTCTGCACAAGGTGCGAACGCGGGAGCGGTTCACTCCTCAGGAGCTCGGCCTCGCCGCCTATGGGTTGGTGGGCTCGCTGTTCGCTGTCTTCGTTCTGATCACGGCGTTCTACTTCTGGCGCGCGCAGTTCGGAGGGATCGTGCAAGCGCTCTGGGACGGTGGAGCTCTGTCACGGGTCGTGCTGTTGCTGCTCGCCGTGTTCGTTGCCGGACCCCTTATCCGCGCGGTCGTTGCCTTGGTGCGGAGCCTCTGGCGTCGGGTGAGGGCCGCGTATCGGCGGGTGCGATTCCGGTTCGAGTCGGGTTGGCGGGTCGAGGCAGCTCAGCTGGTCGATGCGCTTCCTGCGTTCGAGGACCTGCCTGAGGACGTCTTGAGTGACCTGGCCGGCCGGATCCAACTCCGCGTCGTCCGGGCCGGGCAGGCCATCTTCCGGCAAGGCGACCGGAGCGACGCCTTCTACGTGGTCCGCCATGGGGAGGTCGTGATCGAGACGGAGCATCCACAGACCGGCGAAACGAACACGCTGAGAACGCTCCGCCGTGGAGACTCCTTCGGTGAGCTGGGACTCCTTCAGTCGACGCTGCGATCCGCCACGGCGCGGGCGTCCGGCGAGGTCGAACTGTTCGAAGTCGGGAGAAGCACGTTCGACCGGCTGCTCGCCGACGCGATGGACGCGCCGGAGTTCGGGCTCACCTTGCAGGCGATGGCTGAGCTTCGTGAGCATCCCGCGTTCCGACACCTGAGCTCGGAGGCGCTCGGCAACCTGATCACGTACGGGAGATGGGTCAACCCTTCGGCGGGCGAGGTGATCGTGACGCAGGGAGAGCCCGGTGACGCCTTCTACGCGATCCGATCGGGCCGGGTCGACGTGATCCGCGACGGCCAGCAGGTCACGCGTCTCGGACCGGGCGATCATTTCGGCGAGATCGCGCTCCTGAACGACCAGCCGCGCAACGCGAGCGTCGTCGCGCACACGCCGGTCCGGGCGTTCCAGCTCTCTCGTGAGGGGTTCGACAGCGTGATCGCCGAGGCGTTCCACCGACATCAGCTCCTGCCTCCGACAGAGAAGACCTGGGAATATTGAGGAGACGAAAGGGGCTCCGGGGTGGATTGTTGGAACTGTCATCGCACCGCGGTCGGCGCGTGCCGGTTCTGCGGACGTGGCATGTGCGAGGATCATGCGAAGGAGCGCCCGTACATCTTGGAGCTCTTCCGCGGTTCGGACGCCATGCAGGCGCTGGTCGTTGAGGACGCTCTGTACTGCGGGAACTGCTCCCCCCGGCCCGACCCGATCTCGCTGCCGGATCTCGACACGTGACCTCGACGCGCGTCACACGCATCGTGTGACGCGCGACACACATCGGGACTGACGAACGACACGCCGGTTCCGGTGACGTGTGATACAGCGCCGCGAGACCGTTGTGCGACGATTCGGGGGTCACGTCGAGGGGCCAATGAGCCCCCGAATCGGAAGGAGCAGGGAATGGCGGAGAAGAAGATCACCCCGAAGCTTCCAGAGACCGAGGAGAAGAGCGACAAGGCCGCGGCCGGCGTCGAGAAGACCGCCCGGAACGCGAGGAACGCTCGCAACGCGAGGAACGCCCGGAACGCGAGGAACGCCCGTAACGCCCGCAACGCTCGGTAGACGTTCTCCCAGTCATCGAGAGCTTCGGGGCGAGGCCCGGCCACCGGCCGGGCCTTTCCCGTTCCCTCGCATTGGCGGGGGCAGACCCCGTATGCCAGGCTACGCGCCGTGCCCAAGAAGACGGCCGTAGCCCCTCTCGTACAGGCGATGGCGGAAGCCTCCGTCCTCCGGGGCGTTCCGGCTGAAGGCGTCACCAAGCTCGCGGCGGCAGGTATCGTCCGGCACTACCGGCGAGGCACGTACCTCTGCCACCAGGGCGAATACGCTGCCGACGTCTTCTTCCTGATCGAGGGGAGGGTGGAGGCGAGCTCCGTCGCCATCACGGGCTCTCGCGTCTACCACGCCACCGTCGATACGCCCCAATTCGTGGGCGAACTCGGGCCGCTCGGTGACATGCCGAGAACGGCGAGTCTGCTGGCCCTCGCTGAATGCGAGGTGTGGGCGATCGCTGCGGAGGAGTTCGTTCAGTTCATCACGCAAGAGCAAGCCGCCGCCCGAGACGTGATCCGCGCCCTGGCCCGGCAGCTTCAGGGCCAACAGGCGTTCGTTGACGATCTGCTGTTCCTTGATCTGAAGGGGCGTGTGGCGAAGCGCCTCCTCCAGATGGTCACGCCTGACCTGGACGATCTGCCGGCCGACGGCGTGGTCGTCCCCGAGGTGACGCAAGCGGATCTCGCGAGTCTCTGCGGCGGCAGCCGGGAGAACGTCACGCGGATCCTGAAGGAGTTCGACCGCCGCGGCCTCGTCCGCCGTGACGGCCATCGCTACGTGCTGAAGAGGGTCGCTGCCCTCGCCAAGCTCGCCGAGATCTGACCGCCGCGGGCGAAGGGCTCCTTCCCGACCTTGCGCTACCCAGCCGTCGGTGGATCCTCTTCCGGCGTCGTGAGCCCGGGGACGTCTCGTACCACGATCCGTTTGGCGGGAACGTCGACCCCCACGAGGAGGTCCTTCAGCACGGGGACGAGGGTCTCCTTCCCCGACCCGTCCACCGCTACCCAGAGGTCGTTCGCCGGGTTGGCGATCACCTCCGACAGGATCCCCAGGTCGCGTCCGCCTTCCGTGACGACCCGACACCCTTCGAGCTGGTGCGGCCACCATTCCCCGTCGGGCAGCTTCGGGAGCCATGACTCCGGCACGAGCAACTCGCGTCCGCGGAGGGCATCCGCCGCCGTCCGATCGGCGATCCCTTCGAACGACACGAGCAGGCGGCTGCCGTGGGCGCGCGCGGCGGTCACCCGATACTCGGTGCCCGCGTCGTCGAACACGATCGATCCGGAGGTCCAGCGGTCTGGATTGTCCGACCGGCTCTGTACGGACACCTCGCCCCGTAGCCCGTGAGGCTTGAGCACGACGCCGACGACGATCGTCGGCCGCTCCAAGTCAATCCTCGAAGTCGACGCGGACCGAGACGTGCTGCCGCGTGGCTGCGGCGCGGACGACCGTGCGGATCGCTTTGGCCGTCCGGCCGCCCCGGCCGATCACCTTGCCAAGCTCTCCGGGGGCGACGGTCACCGTATAGACGGGCCCTCGCTCGTCGAACGCCTCGTGGACGCGCACGGCATCGGCGTCGTCGACGAGCTCACGGCACAGGAACTCGACGAGCTCCCTCACGTCAGCCCTCGGGCGTCTCCTGCACGTCCGCCCCGGCGGTATCTGTCTGCGGCGCCGCGTCGGGCTCGCTCGATGCCGCGGCAGGTTCCACCGTTCCGTTGCCATCCGGCTCCGCTTCCGGCGAAGAGCCCCCTGGCTCCTGCTGGGTCGGGGGCTCGGGCTCTTGTTGCTGTGCCGCGGACTCGGGTTCCGGCGCGGGAGTCGGCGTCTCGACGGGTTGCTCGGGCGCCTCCGCCGACTCCGCCGCCTTCGCCTGAGCCTTCTTCGAGAGCTTCGGTCGGACCGGCCGATCCGGCTTGGAGGCTATCGACCCAGCGGCGCTCGGCCGCTGGGCGACGAACCGCTCCCAGATGCCCACCTTGGTCATCAAGTTCCGCACCTGGTTCGACGGCTGAGCTCCGACCACGAGCCAGTGCAATGCCCGGTCTTCGTCGATCTGGATCACGGACGGGTCGTTCAAAGGGTGGTATCGGCCGATGATCTCGATGAAGCGACCGTCGCGGGGGCTCCGCTGGTCGGCGACCACGACGCGATAGAAGGGCCGCTTGTTCGAGCCCATCCGCCGCAGTCGGATCCTGGTTGTCATCTCGTTCGTCTCCTAGGCCTTGAGCTGGGGACCGGGGACCCTGGCCATCCCGGGCAACCGCTTCCCGCCCATCATCGACCGCATCATCTTCCGTGCACCCTCGAAGTCCTTGAGGAGCTGGTTGACGTCGGCGGTCGTCGTCCCGGATCCGTTCGCGATCCGAAGGCGACGGGACCCGGAGATGATAGCGGGATTCCGACGCTCCTCCAGGGTCATGGACAGGATCATCGCCTCAGCGCGCCGCAGCTCAGCCTCGTTCACCGCTTCCGCCATCTCCTTCACGGCGTTCTTCCCGCCCGGAACGCCGGGAAGCATCTTGAGGATGTCCTGGATGGGGCCGAGCTTCTTCATCTGACGGAGCTGCTCCAGGAAGTCCTCGAGGTTGAACCGCCCCTGCAACATCTGCTCGGCGACGGCCGCCGCCTTCTCGGTGTCGACCGTGTCCTGCGCCTTCTCGATCAGCGTGAGGACGTCGCCCATGCCGAGGATGCGTCCCGCCATCCGATCCGGGTAGAACGGCTCGAGGTCATCCAACCGCTCCCCCGTCCCGGCGAAGAAGATCGGCCGGCCCGTCACCGCGGTCATGGAGAGGGCTGCTCCGCCGCGAGCGTCTCCGTCGAGCTTGGTGAGGATGAACCCCGTGGTGTCCACGTCGCGCATGAACTCGCGAGCCTGGACCACCGCGTCCTGTCCGGTCATCGCGTCGCACGCCATCAACACGTGCGCCGGCTTGGTGACGTCCTTGATCTTCCTCGCCTGCTTCATCATCTCGGGGTCGACGTGCAGACGCCCGGCCGTGTCGATGATGACGACGTCGGCGCCGGTGCGTTCGGCTTCCTTCACCCCGTTCTTGGCGAGCTTGATCGGGTCGCGTCCCTCGGACCACACCGGGACCCCGATCTCGCGGCCCAACGTGCGTAGCTGTTCAACCGCTGCCGGCCGATCGAGGTCCGCCCCCACCAGCAGGGGGCGCTTCCCCTTCGACCTCAGATGCTTGGCGAGCTTGGCGCAGGCCGTGGTCTTGCCCGATCCCTGCACGCCGGCCAGCAGCACCACGACCGGTGGGGCACCCGGGAGGGTGAACGGCCGGTGCTCGCCGCCGAGGGTCACCGTCAGCTCCTCGTTCATGACCTTCACGACCTGTTGAGCAGGCGTGAGGCTCTTCAGGACTTCCTCTGACAGGGCGCGCGACCGAACGCGGGCCAGCAGGTCGTCGGCGACCTCCACCGCGACGTCCGCCTCCAGCAACGCCGTGCGGACATCGGCGAGCGCGTTGTCCACCTGTTTGGGGTGGAGCTTGCCTCGCTTGCGGAGCTTGGAAAAGACGCCATCCAGGCGCTCGGTCAGCGTGTCGAACATAGTGGGTGGCCGGTTGCGGTGTTGGGGCCGCTCGAGACCCTAGTGTATCGGCCGGAAGGATCGGGGATGGGCAGCGAACGAAGCGACGATGATGCACGCCTCCTGGAACAGCGTCTGGTCGTGCTGCGCTGGATCGTGGCGGCGTTCGGAGCCGTCCAGGTGGGGTTCGCGGTTCGCGACCGGGCGAGCGACCCAACCTTCGTACTGCCCCTCGGCGTAGCGCTCGTCGTCGGGATCACGCTGGGGAACGTGGCGATCGCGGGAGCCGCGCGCAAGGCGGAAGGGGCGCAGCTCCAGGCGCTCGGGATCCTCGCGTTCGCGCTCGATGCACTCGTCATCGTCGGCCTCGTCTGGCTCGCGACGGATGGCCCGGCGGATCCGGTCTGGGTGGTCGGCTACCTGGTGCCGCTCGAAGGAGCGGCGCGATGGGGGCTCCTGGGCGCCGCCCTCGGGGCGGGCGCGTTCCTCGCCGGGCAACTCCTGCCCGAGATCGGGGTGGCGGCCGCAACCGCGGCGATAAGGACCCACGCGCCGACGATCGCCTTCCGCGCCGGGATGGCGCTCGTGGTCGGAGCGGTCGCGGGGTCGTTCTCGTCGCTGTCGCGCCGCGAGGCCGCGGTAGCCGAAGGCCGCGCTCGCGATGCCGAGGCCGCGGCGGCGCGAGCCGAGGAGGCCGCGGCGAGAGAAGGACAGGCCCGCGGCGAGGTCGCAGCGTTCCACGCCGCGGCGCTCGCCGAGCCCGACATGGACCGGCTGGCGCGCACGCTGCAGCCGACCGCTGAGGCGATCGCGAAGGAGCTAGCGTGCGATGCGCTCGGCATCCTGGTGCGAGACCGTGGGTCGGCCGGCGAAGTCGGGTTCGTCGCGTACGGGGTCCACGGCGATCCCGGATACCTCGGGGGCGACCGGCTGTTCCCGGCGTCGTCGCCGGTCGCGGCGGCCTCGTTGGAAGGATCACCCGTGATCGCGCCCCCGGACGCCGTCGTTCCGATGGTCGTCCGCGGAGAGATCGTCGGAGCGATCCACGAGCGGTCGGATGATGTGGGCGCGCCGGACGAGGAACGCGGGGTGTTGCTCCGGGGCATCGCGGATCAGCTCGGCCTGGTGCTCGAGTCTGCGCGGCTCCGTGCGGACCAGCAAGCGACGGTCCAACGGTTGCGCGAGCTCGACGAGATGAAATCCGACTTCGTCGCGATCACCAGTCACGAGCTGCGGACGCCGCTCTCGGGGATCCGAGGATTCGTTGACATGCTTCGGCGCCGCGGGAGCGACCTCTCGGTCGATCAGCGTGACGAGTACCTGGGGATCGTGCTTACGCAAACGGATCGCCTGATCCATCTGGTCGAAGATCTCCTCGTGGTTTCCCGCGTGGAGGCCGGCAAGCTCTCGTTGGAACCGGCCGAGCTCGACGTGCGACAACTCCTCGAACAGGTGACCAGCGGTCTGGGCGAGACCGGCGCGGGGGTCCAGATCGAGGAAGGGGCCGACGCCCCCGTTCGGATGGTGGCCGATCCCAACCGACTGGTCCAGGTCCTCACGAACCTCGTACACAACGCCATCAAGTTCTCACCGCCCGGCGGAACCGTGGTGCTCCGCTGGAGAACGCCGGCCGAGGGGACGGTCGCGTTCGACGTCATCGATCGTGGTCCCGGCGTCCCGGAGTCCGACATGGGCCGGATCTTCGAGCGGTTCCACCAACGGGAGAGCAGCCTCACGCACACGGAGGGGTTCGGGTTGGGCCTCTACATCTCGAAGCTGCTAACCGAGGCGATGGGGGGGTGGATCGATGTCACCTCGGCGGAGGGCGTGGGTTCGACCTTCACGGTCACCCTCCCGTCGGCGAGGACCCTTCCAGTACCCGCTCGACCGTCTGCACCAGCGCACGCGGACTGAAGGGCTTCGTCAGGTAGTCCTCCGCACCCGCCCGCATCGCCGCTCGGCGTCCCTCCTCCTCCTCGGCCGTCACGACGACGACCGGGATGCCGGAGGTCTCCTCGCTCGCCTTCAGCGTCGCGAGCAGATCGGAGCCCGAGATCCCGGGGATGTTGAGATCGAGCAGAACCAGGTCGGGGGGGACGCTCGCGACCAGATCCAGTGCTCGGGGCCCGTCGGCAGCTTGGTCGACGGTGAAGCCCTCCTCGGTCAGCACCATCCGCATCGCCTCGCGCATCGTGGCGTGATCCTCGACGAGGAGGATCCTGGCCCCCATGGCGTTCAACCCGACGACAGCAGCCGGTCGGCGAACACCCGGGCATCGAACGGCCGGAGATCGTCGGGTCGTTCCCCCACCCCCACGAACCGCACCGGGACGCCGAGCTCTTCACGCACCGCCAGCACGATGCCGCCCTTGGCCGAGCCATCCGTCTTCGTGAGCACGACGCCCGTGACCGCAACGGCGTCGGTGAACGCGCGAGCCTGGGCGATCCCGTTCTGCCCCGTCTGGGCGTCGAGCACCAGGAGGGTCTCGTCCACCGCGGCGCCGGCCTTCTCGATCACCCGTTCGATCTTCGATAGCTCGTCCATCAAGGGCTGCTTCGTGTGCAGGCGGCCCGCGGTGTCGACGATCAACACCTCGACACCCCGTGCCGCCGATGCTTTGACCGCGTCGAACGCGACGGCGCCCGGATCCGCTCCGCGGTCCTGGGCGATCACCTGCGCGCCGGCCACGCGTGCCCAGATCTCGAGCTGTTCGCCGGCCGCCGCGCGGAACGTGTCAGCCGCGGCGACGCTCACGATCCGGCCCTCCGAAACCAGCCGCTTAGCGAGCTTCCCGATCGTGGTCGTCTTCCCAGACCCATTCACGCCGACCACGAGGATCACCGAGAGCCGCCCGTCGAGCGTAAGGGGCCGGTCAGGTCCCAAGATCGAGAGGATCTCCGCACGGACGGTATCGATGACGTTGCCACCCGTCGGGTGGTCGGCCCGAACACGCTGCACCATGTCCGACGCCGCCTTCGGACCTACGTCCGCCTTCAACAACAGCTCCTCGAGCTCGAGCCACGTCGTCTCGGTGGCACCACCGTGGAGGAGGCCCTTCAGGGTCGATCCGAGACCGCCCCCGCGGAAGGCACCGCCCGAAGCGCCCGGTTCCGGCCGCGCCTCGGCGTGTCGTTGCGGCGCAGGGTGCTCCGGCGCGGCCGGATAGACCCGCGTGTGACCGAGGCCGGCTCGGCGGCGCCGCACGATCCGCATCGTGCCGGCGATCACCAGCAAAAGGGCCAGGAGCGCGAAGACCGAGACGTACCACCACATCGCGCGGGAAGGCTAGCGGACGGGTTGTGCTTGCGGCATGGGGCCGGCCGGGGCCTCCGTCGAGGCGGACTCCATCCGCTGTGCGACGACCTTCGTGGTGCCGTCGGTGTTCAGCGAGATCCCGTACAGCATGCCCGCGATCTCCATCGTGCGTTTCTGATGGGTCACGATCAACACCTGAGCGTCCTTCGCGAACCCATCCACGAGCCGAAGGAACCGGTGGAGGTTGACGTCATCGAGCGCCGGCTCGACCTCATCCATCAGGTAGAAGGGAGAGGGCCGAGCCGTGAAGATCGCGAACAGGAACGCGAGGGCGGTGAGGGATCGTTCGCCGCCCGACAGCAGGGAGATGCGCTTCACCCGTTTGCGGCCGGGCGATGCTTCGATCTCGATCCCCGACTCGAGGGGGCTCGCCGGATCGGTCAGGACGAGGCGCCCCTCGCCTCCGGGGAAGAGCTCCGCGACGAGCCGTTCGAACTGCATCGCGACATCCCGGTACGCAGTGGTGAACGTTTCCGTGATCTCCCGGTCGACCTGGGCGATCAACTCAAGCAAGTCACGTCGGGCCGCCCGAACATCATCGAGCTCGCGCTGCATGAAGTCGTGTCGCTCCTGCATCGCCCCGAGCTCGCCGACGGCCAGGAGATTGACCCTGCCCAGGAGTCCGAGACGCCGCTGCACCAGCTCCTGTCGCTTCGCGATGCCCTCCACCGTTTCGTCATCGCCGAGCTCGGCCAGCGCGTCGGCGGGTTCCATGCCGAAGCCCTCCCGGAGCATGCGCTCAGCATCCGCGATGCGACGCTCGATGTCGCCCCGAGAGCGATCGTCCCCCTCGTACTTCTCACGTAGCCGGTCGAGCTCGGTCGAGGCCTCTCGCCACGACCGGTTGACGAGCGCCTCGGCGTCCGCGGCCTCGCGTTCCGCCGCCGCCGCCGTATCACGGGTCTCGGCGGCGGACGCGCACGCGGCCTCGGCTGCGCGCGCGGCCTCCTCGGCCTCGCTCCGCGAGGCCTCGGCCTCCGCGAGCGCTTGCCGGATCGCGTAGGGATCCTGCGCAGCCAACGCATCCCGCTCCGCCCGCAGCTCCGCGGAACGGTGGTCGTGATGCGCGCGGCCGCGTCGCAGCGTCTCAACGGTGACGCGGATCTGGATCGGCGACTGCGGCAGCGGTGGGAGCTCGGGCAGGTCCTCAGCCGCAGAAGGGGCGATCGTCGACAGTCGCGCTCGCCACGCCGCTTCGCCGTCCTCGACCGCGGCGACCCGATGTCGCAAGAGCTCCTCCTCCGTCCGGAGCCCTCCGAGATCGCGCTCGAGCGAGGTCAGCCGCTCTGCTGCGGAGGTGATGTCGGCGTCCGCGGCGTCGATCTGCTCCCGAAGGAAGGCGATCTCCTCGCCGATCTCATCGAGTCGCTCCCGACGAGGACGGAGCTGCTGTTCCGTCGCCGACAGGTCGTGCGCCAGCACCTGGAGCTCCGCCCTGATCTCGCGGAGCCGGGCATCGGCTTCCAGCGCGGTGTGGATGACCGCGGGGCCGATCAGCATCCCGTCGGGCGTGACGAAGGACGACTGGCCATGTTCGCGTTGCATCGCGACGGCCTCATCCACGGTCTCGGCCAGATACACGTCCCGAAGGACCGTGCTGACGATGCCGCGGGCGGCCGGTTCGGCGTGGACCACGCTCAGGAGTCGTCGCTCACCGGACCTCCCGAGCGGAACGGGCCCGCCGGCGGCGATCGCGAGGATCGCCCCACCGCCCTCATGGGCGTCCTCCAGAGCGAGCCCCCCGTCTTCGTACACGACCGCGTCCGCGAGCGATCCGAGCGCAGCCACGAGCGCTCGTTCGAGCCCCGGTTCGATCCGAACGAGGTCCTTCAGCAACCCGACGGCGCGACCCTTGTGGTCTCGCAGGAATCGGGAGCCGGGAGTTTCTTCGATGTCCGTACGCCGAGCGTCGAGGAGGTCCTTGCGCGCCTGCATGCCGCGCCGGGCCTCCTCCAGCTCCAGCACCTTGTCCGCGAGGCCCCGGCGTTCGTCCTCCAGCCGGTCCCGACGCTCCGCGAGCGGTGAGGACTGACCGTCCATCTGCTCGATGTCCCGCTCGACGGTCTCGCGTTCGGCTTCGATCGTGGCGATCCGCTCGTGGACCGCCGCGAGGTCCTCCACCAGTCGCTCGCGCTCGTGCTCAGCACTCGCGAGCGACCGCTCGAGCGCCTCGCGCTCGGCTCGTCGTCCGGCTGCCTCTTCGCCGATCCGCCGGCGGAGATCCTCGACCTCGCGGCGATGATCCTCCTGCTGCCGGTACGTCGACTCCGCGGCGTCGAGCGCCCCTTCTTGCGTCTGGAGCTCGGCGACCGTCTCCGCGAGCAGGCCCTCGACGCGAGCGATCTCCTGGGTGACCGTGTCCAACCTCGCGGTGCGGGTCGCCTCGGATGCGAGCTGCGTGCGCGCAGCCGCTTCGCGATCGACGGCCTCGCGATAGCGCTGCTCGGCACGGTCGCGATCGAACGTGGTGGCCCGCAGGACCTGCTCGGAGTCGGTCAGATCGCCCGTGGCGCCGACGCGGGCATCCGCGGCCGCGAGCACCTGCTCGTCGAGCGCGTCCAGGCGCTGGCGGGCCTGCGACCGCTCGACCAAGCCGTGGTCCCAGCCGTCGCGGCGGCGCTCTTGCTCGCGGACAAGCGCGCGGAGCCTCGCGGCGCCGAGCGTTCGCGAGAGCCGGTCGGCTTCGGCCGTGAGGGTCTCATGTCGCTTGGCCATCTCCGCCTGTTGCTGCAGCGGTTTGAGCTGTCGCCGGAGCTCCGCCAGGACGTCCGATAGACGGAGCAGATCCTGGTCGAGCCCGCCGAGCTTGCGTTCCGCTCGTTCCTTGCGACGCCGGTGCTTCGCGATCCCGGCGGCCTCCTCGATGTACTTCCGCCGGTCCTCCGGTCTGGACAGGAGTACCTCCTCGAGCTGTCCCTGCCCGACGACCGTATGCAGGGCCCGGCCGATCCCCGACTCGGAAAGGAGCTCTTGCACGTCCATCAGCCGAACGACCTGACCTCCGATGCGGTACTCGGAGTCCCCGCTTCGGAAGATCGTCCGCGCGATCTCGATCTCACTCATCGGGACCGGGATCTTGCCGGTGGCGTTGTCGATCACGAGCCTTACCTCAGCCATGCCCAGCGCCGGGCGGGACGGGGTCCCGGCGAAGATAACGTCCGCCATCTGACCGCCGCGGAGCGCCCGGGGTCCCTGCTCGCCGAGCGCCCAGCTGATCGCATCGACGAGGTTCGACTTCCCGGACCCGTTGGGCCCGACGATCACGGATACGCCGGGGACGAACTCCAGGACGGTCTTGTCCGCGAAGCTCTTGAAACCGCGGATCTGGATCTGCCGCAGGAACATCGCGCGGATGCTAACAGGCGTGTGATTCATGGCGTGGGAGGCGGCGCGTACACCCGATCACCCCGTGATGCGGAATCCGCGCTCGCCGATCGGTGACTCGTCGAACGACTCAACCCCGGCGACGGAGGCGCCGCTGGGGCCCGAGCGACACCACGCAACCAGGGCGGCGACGGCAGCCGGGGAGCCCTCGAAGACCGCCTCGACGCGCCCATCATCACGGTTGCGGATCCACCCCGCCAGCCCCCGCTGCTCGGCCGCGCGGGCACAGGCGGTTCGGAAGAACACGCCCTGGACGTGACCCGAGACGATCACGCGCACACGTCGCACCCGACGATGCTCGCACGGGAAGTAGCATCGCCCCACCGGAGGATCCGTGCCGATCTACGACGAACGAACAGCGCTCTTGATCGTCGATGTCCAGAACGACTTCGCCGACCCCGACGGAAGCCTGTACGTCGCGGGCGGGGAGGACGTGCCGGCGGTCGCGAACGAGGAGCTTCGGCACGCCCTCGAGGGACGGGCCGTCGTGTCCTACACGCAGGATTGGCATCCCGAACACACGCCCCACTTCGCGGCCGATGGGGGGATCTGGCCCGTCCATTGCGTGCACGACACCTGGGGGGCTGCTTTCCATGGCGATCTACGCGTCGAAGGGGAGATCGTGCGCAAGGGATCCGATGGACGAGACGGGTATTCCGGCTTCAGCGTGCGCGACCCGCGCAGCGGTGAGACGTACCCCACGCTGCTCGAACACCTCCTTCGGGCGCGCGGGGTCGAGCGTGTCGTGATCTGTGGACTGGCGACCGACTATTGCGTGGTCGAAACGACGAGCGACGCTCGGATGCTGGGGTTCGCCGTGGAGGTGCTGGCAGACGGCATCCGAGCGGTCGACCTGCACGAAGGCGATGCCGAGCGGGCGCTCCGGCGGATGCGCGACGCCGGCGCCGAGATCGTTTGAACTACACGGAGCCACCCGGGGGCGGCATCAGCCCGAGCTGCATCATCACGCCCGCGACGTCGGCGACCCCGTAGTGCTCGGTGTTCATGCCGTCCTGGTCGAACGTCACGACGTCGATCGTCTCCATCGCGTAGGGCTTGCCCGTCGGTGTCATCCCGGGCATGAATCCCTTCGTGTCGGTCCCGGTGACGCGCGTACGGATCGAAACCTTGTCGCCGGCAGCGATCATGTCGAGGATCTCGGCCTTCGAGTCCGGGAACTGCTCGTGCATCTGCTGGAACATCGCGATGGTCGACGCCTTGTCGCCCGCTCCGCCCGGTGGCGGTGAGTGATCGACGAAGTCGTCCCTCAACACCTTCTCCGCATAAGAGGCATCGCCTTCGTTCAGGACGCGCTGGTTGAACTCCCGGCACGCGGCCATGTTCTGTTCGGGTGTCGTCATGTCTCATCCCTCTCCTGGGCCTGATGGACGACTCGACCGTACGACAGGCTTCGAGAACGCGCAACGCAGGGTTGCGCAAGGCGATCAGCTCTGGCATTGCGGACAGAAATAGCTGGTTCGCTGTTGCACCTTGACCGTCTGGATCGGCGTGCGGCAGCGACGGCACGGCAGTCCCTCCCGGCCGTAGACCTTGAGCTCGTTCTGGTAGTCCCCCGGCTTGCCGAACAGGTCCAGGTACGCCTCGTCCTCGAGCGTCGTCCCGCGGGCCTTGATCGCGTCCTGGAGGGTCTCCTGGATCGCTCGATAGAGGCGACGTACCTCCTGGGACGAGAGCGAATCGCTCATCCGGTCGTAGCGGATCCCGGCCGCGAACAGGACCTCGTCGGAGTAGATGTTGCCCAGCCCGCTGATGAACTTCTGGTCCATCATGAGCTGCTTCATCTTCGTGGCGCGTTGTGCCAGCAGGTACTGGAACGTGGGCCAGGTGAAGACCTGATCCAGCGGATCGATCGCGATGTGCTGGAGCTCCTTCACCTTGCCGAGCTCGTCCGTCGACGCCACGAACATCTCTCCGAAGGTCCTGGGATCCACGAATCGCAGATCCCCGCCCTGCTGGAACGTGATGATCACGTGCGTGTGTGGTGCAAGCGCGACGCGTCCGTTCGCCCGCGTGAACCGACCACTCATCCCGAAATGCACGACCCAGACCTCGCCGCCGTCGAGCGAGAGCAGGACGTACTTGCCGCGACGTTCGGTCTTCATGACCTTGTGGCCCGCCAACCGCGACGCGAAGTCCTTCCTGGTCTTGTGGCGGCGGATCACGCGCATCGCGTTCTTGGATCCCTTGACCTCCACGTCCTTGATCTTCTTGCCGACGACGTCGCGCTCCAGATCGCGCCGCATCACCTCGACCTCAGGAAGCTCCATCCACGCTCCCCCCCATCGGTCGAGCGGCGCGGCGATCCGAGATGCGTGCGTGGGCCTCGCGCGCGGCCTGTTGCTCCGCCTCCTTCTTCGACCGTCCGACGCCCGTCCCCAGCGTCTCGCCGGCGATCACGACGGTCGCCGTGAACTCCTTCTGATGGTCGGGGCCCCGGTCTTGGATCTGATAGACGGGCAACGCACGGAGCTCCTGGGACGCGAGCTCTTGGAGGATCGTCTTGTAGTCGCGGTCTCCTTCGCCGCGGACGTAGGCTTCCATCCGGGGCTCGAACAGTCGCTCGATCAGCTCGCGAGCAGCATCGAGACCGAGATCGAGGTAGACGGCGCCGAAGACGGCTTCCAACGCGTCGGCGAGGATGCTCGCCTTGTCCCGGCCCCCCGATTGCTCTTCGCCCTTGCCCAACAGGACGACGGCCCCCAGGTCGAGATCGCGTGCCACGTCGGCGAGCGCCGTCATGTTCACGATGGCCGCGCGGAGCTTGGCGAGATCGCCTTCGGGCTTCTCCGGGTACATCCGGTAGGCCAGATCGGTCACGACCAAGCCGAGCACGGAATCCCCCAGGAACTCGAGTCGTTCGTTCGTGATCGTCAGATCGTGCTCGAACGCGAACGATCGGTGGGTGAGGGAAGCCTCGCGGAGCCCGGGGTTACGGAAGGAAATGCCGAGCGCGCGGTCCAGTGCCTCGAGCCGATGGCCGACGGTCGCCTCGCTCACGCGGCTACTCGACCTCGACCGCTTGACGGCCGGCGTAGTACCCGCAGTTCCCGCAGACCCGGTGTGGGAGCTTCGGCTGTTTGCATTGCGGGCACGCGCTGTACGCCGGCACTTCGCCCTTCCAGGTGGCACGGCGTTTCGCGGTCCGCGTCTTGCTCTGCTTCTTCTTCGGGACGGCCATGGCGTGGGTTCCTTCCTTGTCTCGCGTCGTCAGTCGAGGTTGGGTAGATCGGGGAACAGGTCGGCGAGCACCGCGAACCGCTGATCCAACTCGGCGTGGCCCGGACACTCCCCCGCGTTGCGGTTGCCGCCGCACGTCGCGCATAGCCCTTTGCAGTCCGAGCGGCAGAGCGGGGAGAAGGGCATCTCGACGCCGACCACGTCGCGGATCATCTGGTCGGGGTCGAGCTGCCCTTCCGGACCGAGCGGGTACGCATCCGCGTCCTCATCAGGATGGCTGACGAACAGCTCGTCGAGGTCCAGATGGAACGGCTGGTCGAACTCGACGAGACAACGGGCACACCGGAGGCTCCACCGGCCGCCGACGCGGCCCGAAACGAGGATGCCCTCCACGACGGACTCCAACTGGAGATCAGCCCGGATCGGTGCATCGTCCTGCACCCGAGCTAGCTCCGTCGCGAGACCCTCGATCGTCCCGACGACGGGTTCCTCCCGGGAGGACCCCGGGCGCCCCATGAGGTCGCGCACGTCGATCGCGGCGAGCATCAGCGCCTCCCCGCCTCGTCCGTCTCGCCGTGCTCGTCGTAGAGCTCCGTCTCGAGCGGCTGCTCGTCGTGGGGCGCGAGCGCCTGATCGGCGGCGGTGCCCGGCGCGCGCAGGCGCTCGCGCCCCACCTCCACCTGCTCCAGGGTCTTGGCGATGCTCCGTGCGGACGACTGCGTGTCCTCCAGTATCTTGCGGAGCGCGATCTCGAACTGCGCCAGTTTCGCGTCGACGTAGTCCTCGGCCTCGCGTCGCATCGCGTCGGCCCGGTCGTGTGCGTCTTCCAGGATGCCGTGAGCCTCGGCTTCGGCACGGCGCGCGACCTCTTCCTTGAGCGCCATGCGGCGCTGATCCTCATGCGCCTGTTCGACGATCCGCTCGCCCTCAGCCCGAGCCTTGCCCAGCAGATCCTCCCGATCCTTCACGATCCAGCGAGCCTGCTTGATCTCCTCGGGGATGCTCTCCTGCATCTCCGAGATCATCTGGAGGAGCTCCTCGCGGCTCACGAGGACGGAGGAAGACAACGGCATCGACTTCGCCTCGAGCACGAGCTGCTCGAGTTGCTGGAGGCGCGCGGAGAGATCCATCAAGCGAGCGCCAGCCGATCGATCAGCAGCTTCCGCACGTGGTCGGGAACGAGCCCCTCGACGTCGCCGCCGTAGCTCGCCACCTCCTTGACCAGCGAGGACGACAGGAAGGACCACTTCGGACTCGTGGCCATGAACAGGGTGTCGAGCTCCCCGATCCGCTGATTCATCTGTGCCATCTGGATCTCGTATTCGTAGTCGCTGATCGCCCGCAAGCCCTTCACGATGACCGAGGCCCCTTGCGCCCGGGCATGGTCCACCAATAGGCCTCGGAACGACCCCACCCGGACGTTCGAGAGATCCCTGAAGGCCTCCTCGAGCAGCCGCACACGCTCGTCGACGCTGAACAACGGAGTCTTGGAGGGGTTCTCCACGACTCCGACGATGACCGAATCGAACAGTTGTGCGGCTCGGCCGACGACGTCCAGGTGCCCGTTGGTCACCGGATCGAACGTCCCCGGACACAGGGCGGTCAAGCCCATCGATCCTCCCGGTACAGGGTCAGGAGGCTGTCTCCGTAACGAAGTTGCCTCCGAGTGGCCCAGTGTACCGGAACCGTAGGGAGCGAACTCTTGTGACCTCTGGTCAGGACCACCGTCCACCCCTCGGGGGCAAGCCATCCGGCGTCGAGGGCCTCCAGGCACGCGGTCAGTGAGGGCTCCGCGAGCCCGTACGGCGGATCCAGGAACACGAGCTCGTAGGAGGGCTCCTGCGCGGGTCGTCGCCGCAGGTAGATGGCCACATCGGCCGTCCGCACGGTCCCTCGCTCGGCCAGGTGGGCCCGCTCCAGGTTGGAACGGACGGCGTGGGCCGCCTCCCGGGAGGCGTCCACGAAGCTGCAGGACGCGGCGCCGCGCGAAAGCGCCTCGATCCCGACGGCCCCGGTCCCGGCGAACAGGTCCAGGCACCGCGCGTCTGGCACGTCGGGGCCGAGGCTCGCGAACAGGCCTTCACGAGCTCGATCCGAGAGAGGGCGCACCCCCGCCGGAACCGGCCCGAGCCGCGTCCCTCGAGCCGAACCGGCGATCACCCGCACGAGCGGCAGCCTCGCCGTGCTTCGAGGTTCGACCCTTCGGTTGCGGCCGCCCTTCGCGCGAGGCGCCTGGCAGACGCGCTCAGGACTGGAAGAGCCATTCGATCGATCGTTCGAACCGTCGCCGGAGCTCCTCCAGCAGGGTGGGGTGCCCGACGAGCTGCGGGTCGCCCTCCAGTTGGGCGAACGCGCGGGCTCGAGCACGTTTGACGAGATCCAGGTCCTCGGCCAACCGAGCGAGCTTGAGATCCGGCATGCCGGACTGCTTCGTGTCGAACAGCGTGCCCTCCCCCCGGAGGCGGAGATCCTCATCAGCGAGCGCGAACCCGTCGGTGGTCCGCACCATGGCGTCGATCCGCGCCCTCGCCTCGGCGTTCGACTCCTCGGACTCGTCGAACAACACGCAGTACGAGGCGTCGGGTCCTCGGCCGACGCGCCCGCGGAGCTGGTGGAGCTGCGCCAGCCCGAACCGCTCTGCGTTCTCCACGAGCATCACCGTGGCGTTGGGCACGTCGACGCCCACCTCGATCACGGTGGTCGAGATCAGCACGTCCGCGGAGCCGTTCCGGAACGCGTCCATCACCCGCTCCTTCTCCTTCGGCCGCATGCGCCCATGGAGGAGCTCGACGCGCAGGTCGGGAAAGACCTCCGTCCTCAGACGGATCGCTTCCGCCTCCGCCGCCTTGACCTGGTTCCGGTTGGCCTCGTCGATCGCGGCGCAAACGACGAACGCCTGTCGACCGGCCGCGACCTCCTGCCGGACCAGGGTCTCTGCGGCGGTGCGGGCGGCCGCGTCCCGCACAACGCGGGTCTGGATCGGGCCGCGCCCTCGAGGCATCTCGTCCAGGACGACGACGTCGAGGTCCCCGTAGTAGGTCAGCGCGAGCGTCCGAGGGATCGGCGTCGCCGTCATGATCAGGACGTCGATGTCGCCCGATCCCTTCCCCTTCAGGGCCATCCTTTGATGGAGCCCGAACCGATGCTGCTCGTCGATCACGGCGAGCGAGAGGTCCCGGAACGTGACGCTGCCCTGCACCAGCGCGTGGGTACCGATCACCAGATCGATCGAGCCGTCCTCGATCCCCTCCGAGATCCGGTCGCGTTCCTTGCCGGTGACCGATCCTGTCAGCATCGTGAAGCGGAGCGCGGGTTCAGCGTTCGCAGGACTCGATCCCTCGAAGAGCGAGCGCTGGCGGTCCGAAGTACCCGGGGATGGACCGGCGGTCGCCGACACGCCGCCTATCGGTCTCAACAGGTCGGCAACCGAACGAGCATGCTGGCCCGCCAGCACCTCCGTCGGGGCCATGATCGCCGCCTGATGGCCAGACTGGATCGCAACCAGGCATGCGTGCAGCGCGACCAGCGTCTTCCCCGAGCCGACGTCCCCCTGGAGCAACACGTTCATCGGTTGCGGTGCAGCCATCTTCGTCCCGATATCATCCATCGCTCCGTGCTGAGCCCGGGTTGGTTCGAACGGAAGCGCCGCCCCCAGCGCACGCGTGAGTGGACCGTCGGGATCGTGAGCGACCCCGGTTCGTTCCGTGGCCAGACGTTGCCGCCGGAACGCCACGCCGAGCTCCAGCAAGAAGAGCTCGTCGAACTTCAGGCGTTCCCGCGCGCTCGCGAGCTCGTGTTCATCGGCGGGGAAATGGATCCGTCGGCACGCCTCATCCCAGTCGCTCAACGCTTCGGCCGCGACCACCTCGACCGGGAGCGGGTCGGCTTGTGGCGGCAGCTGCTCTAGCGCTCGCCAGATCAGCTCACGGATCGTCTTGGCACTGATCCCTTCGGACGCCGGGTGTACCGGGGTGATCCGCGCCGTATGCACGAGATCTTGCCCGTCCCCACGAAGGACCTCGACCTCCTGGTTCGCGAGCTGCAGGCGCCCCCGGTAGAGCTGAGCGACACCCGAGACGGCGACCTCCGATCCCTCGCGGTACAGCGACGCGGCCCACGGCTGGTTGAAGAACGTGAGGTCGAGCGCGCCGGTGCCGTCGTGGAGCGTCACGGTCACCATCGACTGATGCCTCCTGGTCTGCCGCTTGGCGACGCGGCGCACCGTCGCGATCACGGTCGCGGACACGCCCGGCTGCAGCCCGCGGATGGTCTCGACCCGAGATCGGTCGATGTACCTGCGCGGATAGTGGTGCAGCAGCTCGCCGACCGTGGCGATGTCGAAGGCCTCTTCGAGCACCGTATGCGCTTCCGGGCCCTTGGTGCGGAACCCGCCGCGGCGGAGGGCCAGCTTCCGATCGATCGCGACGATCGGAGAGGAGAGCGTCAACGGCACCGGCGGATCCTCACGCTGGACCCGGTTCTACCATGGACGCGTGACAGCTCCTCGGGCCGTTCTCGCTCCGGTGGTCCTCGCCGCTCTCTTGCTGACCGGGTGCGCCCACGACGCAGCGGCCACCGGCACCATGCCCGCCGAGAACGCGACGACCGCCCCAGCGCTTCCGACCGTGGCCGATGAGCTCCCGTCGATGGACGCCGACGGGTTCCGGCAATTGCTGCAGCAGCTCCGCGGGACGCCGGTCGTCGTGAATTTCTGGGCGGCCTGGTGTCCGCCGTGCAAGGTGGAGATCCCGTTGCTCGTCGAGGCCCATCGCCGGCTCGGACACGATGTGCAGTTCGTCGGGGTCGACCTGCTGGACTTCCGCGATAGCGCCAGGGCGTTCATGCACGCGCAGGGTGTGACGTACCCGAGCGTATTCGACCCCGCGAACTCGATCGGCTTGTCCTTCGACGTCGCCTCTCCCCCGATCACTCAGTTCTACGACGCGGACGGTCGCTTGGTCACGACCGTGCGTGGACAGCTCTCCGAAGACTCCTTGCAGGCCAACCTGAAAGCCATCACACGCTAGTGGCCTGGTAGCCTCGTTGACGAGATGGCAGCCGTGTGTGACATCTGTGGGAAGAAGCCGTGGTTCGGCAAGTCCGTGACCTTCTCGCACAAGCGGATCAACCGGCGATGGGATCCCAACATCCAGCGCGTCCGAGCGTTGGTGAACGGGACACCCCGTCGGATCCACGCCTGCACCAGCTGCATCAAGGCGGGCAAGGTCGTCCGACCCTCGCACGCCTGACGCAGATCGAAGCCGCGGCTCAGCCGCCCGCGGCGCCCGCGAACAGGAACCCGGCCTTCCCGCCCTGCTTCATGCGGTACATCGCCTCGTCCGCCCGGGCGACGAGCGAGGCGGCGGTTTCTCCGGATTCCCCCAGCGCGATCCCTACGCTCGCCGTCACCGTCGCCACGCCCGCGTCCAACGGGATGGGCCTGCCGACGGCTTGGACGATCCGGGTCGCGATCGTCTCGGCATCGCTCGACGTCGACAGGTGCTCGCAGAGCACGACGAATTCATCGCCGCCCATCCGCGCCACCATGTCGCCCGGACGAACGACCTGCTCGAGTCTCCGTGAGGTCTCGGACAGCACCCGGTCTCCGGACTGGTGGCCGAAGACGTCGTTCACGTCCTTGAAGCCGTCGAGGTCGATGTAGAGGACGGCGACGGGCCGGCCGCTTCGGTCGGCCCGGTACGCGGCACGCACCAGCAGCTCCTCGAAGAGCGTGCGGTTGGCAAGTCCCGTCAGCGGGTCGTGCGTCGCTTGATGCTCGAGCTGGTCCTCGTAGAGCTTCCGCACGGTCGCGTCCCGCGCGATCAGGGTGAACATCTCTCGTCCGCCGATCGCGGTCGACGACATCGACACGTCGACGGGCAGTCGTTCGCCGTCCTTACGGAGCGCCTCCATCATCCGTTCACTGGGCCCCCAGTGAAGGTCGTCCAGCCCGTCATGCTCACTCGAGAGCTCCAGCCCCGGAACGACGACCGCGATCGGTCGGCCCACGATCTCGGTCTCGAGCCAGCCGAACAATCGCTCGGCGGCAGGGTTCAAGGACTCGAGGTGCCCGACGGCATCCGACGTGAGGATCGCCTCGACGGCGCTTTCCATCACCGCCTTGGCGCGGGCCTCGGATGCCGCAAGATCCTTCCCGAGGCGGGTGGCCATGTCGAGCGCCTCGATCCGAGAGCGACCCAACATGAAGAGGATCAACGCCATCACGATCGCGGGAACGAGCCCGGCCGCGAACGGCCGCCACGGGAAGGCCACGACCATGGGGTCGTACTCAGTCGTCGCAACGACGTCCAGCATCCAATCGGTGCCATCCGCTTGGATCGGCAACGACGCCGTCAGGATGGTTGGACGCTCCGCGGTCGCCTGTGCTGCGGCCGTGGTTGCGAGGACCTGGCCGTCCGTGCCCCAGCGGAGCGACGCCCGGATCCCCGGAGGGACGTCCCCGATCGCCTGGGTCGCGAAGATCGCGGGATCGATCGAGGCTCCGACCCAGCGGGCCGACGCTCCCTCCCGGGTCACCGACCCGACCAACAACATGCGAACGTGACGGAACACATCGACCCGGGGCGGCATCATCATGACCCCCCCTCGTCGAGCGACGAGGGGCAGGGCCCTTCTGACCGACGGGTCGTACGCGAGGTCGCGCCAGAGCAGCCCAACGGTGGCCGAGCGCGGGGCGACCATGTCGATCGGGTACGCGACATCCGGGGCTCCTGTCTCCCCGGACCCTGCGCCGGCTCGGATCGATTCGAGCGCGAGCAGCCCGGGCGTCGAGTCCTTGAAGTCCAAAGAGTTCGCGAACGTCAAGAACTGGGAACGCGTGGCGGCGGGGTCCGCACGGAAGAAGCCGCGCGTCACCTGTAATGCGTGGACGTACGTGGACAACGTCGCGCGCACGTTGCTCTCCAGCAGTTGTTCGTCCGCGCGGAACCGCTTGGCCGCCGCATCCCTCCGGTCGCCTCGCCACGACACCGCGATCTCCATCGACAAGAAGCTCCCCAGGATGAGCACCGCGACCGAGGCAGCGATCAGCACGCGTCCCCGCCGCCGGTGCAGCCGGCGCGACGCCTCCGAGATGAGGTCCTTGCGCATCAGGATCGGCCCTTCCGCCTCGACCGCCGGGTGTTGCCTCGTCCGTACAAAGGTCGGCCCGGTGGTGGACACCCTTGACGCTCCGTGGGGGCCATCTGCGATGGCCGACCCGGGCTAGCCCTCGCTGGTCACAGCGGGCGGCTCCGGGCGGACCGACCACATCGGGTCGACCGCACCGATGCCGCCGCCCAACGCGAGGGCGTGCCGGATCGCCTCCGTCACGAACGCTTTCGCGGCGCGGACCGCGTCGGGGACGTGGTCCCCGAGCGCGAGCCGCGCCGCGATCGCGGCCGAGAGGGTGCAACCCGTGCCGTGCGTGTTCGGGGTGTGGATGCGCTCCGCGTCCAGCCACCCTTCCCAAGAAGGACCGACGAAGAGGTCGGACGAGCGAGCGGGATCCTCGAGGTGCCCGCCCTTCACCAGGACCGCGCCGGCGCCGAGGGCGAGGATCGCATCGGCGGCGCGGCGCATCTGGTCGCGGGTCTCGACGGCGAAGCCGGCGAGACCCGCCGCCTCCGGTAGGTTGGGCGTGACGATCGTCGCCAGCGGCACGATGCGCGCGCGGAGCGCTCCGACGGCATCCTCCGCGAGCAGCACGTGGCCGTGCTTGGAGACGAACACGGGATCGACCACGAGGTACGGGATCGCGGTTTCTACGACGGCCGCCGCGACCGCCTCCACGATCGGTGCGTTCGCGAGCATCCCGGTCTTCGCCGCATCCACGCCGATGTCCGACACGACCGCGCGGATCTGGTCGGCGACGGTCCCGGGCGAGATCGCCTCGAAGCCCTGCACGCCCATCGTGTTCTGGACGGTGACCGCCGTCACGGCGGTCATCCCGAAGACCCCGAAGGAAGAGAAGGTCTTGAGATCGGCCTGGATACCCGCTCCCCCGCCGGAGTCGCTCCCGGCGATCGAGAGCGCCCGCGCTCTGGTGGTCGAACCGGTCATGCGAAGTGATCCCATCCCGCAGGCTCGAGTGGATGCGTCTTCCCCGCGTCGTCGATCGTCTGGAGCCCCTCGGTCGTGATCGTGCCGATCGCGGTGAGTGGCGTCGCGAACACCTCGGCCAGCTCCCCCGCCGCGTCGGCGACCGCCGCTACCGAGGGCATCGTCGCGAGCAGCTCGTAGTCTTCGCCGCCGCCGAGGGCCTCGCCCTCGGCGGCGGCCGGGTGCGCCGGAACCCTCGCCGGGTCGAGTCGGACGCCGACGCCGCTCGCCTCGCAGATCCGTGCGAGATCGCGCGTGAGCCCATCGGAAACGTCGATCATGGCGGTGGCGCCGTTGCGCGCGAGCACCGGCGCTTCCCCGACGCGCGGCTCGGGCCGCTCGTGACGGTGGATCGCATCGAGCTCGTCCTCGGTCCAGGGCGCCCCGCGCCGCGCCAGCCTGCGACCCGCGGCGGCACCGCCGAGCGCACCGGTGACCACCACCACCTCCCCGGGCTCCGCGCCGCTCCGCCGCACCGCGGCACCGTGCGCGACCTCACCGGTCACGGTGATCGCCACCGTCACCTCGGAACCGCGGGCGAGGTTGCCGCCGATCAGCGTGCACGCGAATCCATCGGAGGCTTCCCGCATGCCGCCGAACAGCTCCATCGCCCAGCCCGCGTCCACGTCGTCGGACAGCGTCAACGCGCAGAGCGCGTAGCGCGGGGATGCCGCCATCGCCGCGATGTCGCTGATGCTCGCCGCGATCGCCTTGTACCCGACGTCGCGCGGTGTGCTCATCGCGCGATCGAAATGCGTTCCCTCGACGAGGGCGTCCGTGGTGAGCACCAGATCTCCGGCGCCCGCTCGGACGACCGCAGCGTCGTCGCCCACCGGCACGAGGACGTCCGGGCCAGTCCCCGAGAGCACCCGTCCGATCGCCGTGATGAGCTCGTCTTCGCTGATGTCCACCGGTCATCCCTCGTTCTCGCTCGCCGGACTGCTCCCGGGCGCCAGAGGGCGCCCTTGACGTCCGATAAACTCTAGGCCGTTCCGCACTCCGTACGAACGTATCTCCCTGTTCCGTCCGAGCGAGGAGGCCCTACGTGGCGAAGGTGTTCGATAACCCGACCCCAGAGGAGCTCAGGACCTTCACCGAGGCCATGCCCGAAGCCCGACGCTCGGGGTTCGGCAACGTCAACGTCCAGACCACGGTCCTGTCCCGGAGCGCGGGGAGCACCTACGTCGTCGACCGGGAGTCCAGCGGCAGGACCATGACGCGTGCGCAGTACGACGAGGTCGCCGCCCTCCAGGACACGTACCTGGCGGAGAACGACGTGATCGTCGTCGACGGCTTCATCGGCAACGATCCCGACATGCGGACGGCCGCCCGCCTCGTGATGGAGAAGCGCTACGCGAACATCGCGGGGATGCAGCGGAAGCTCTACTTCGAGCGCCGCGACGGCCGCGAGCCCGACGTGCAGGTCATCTACACGCCGGGGCTCGCCGCGCCCGGATACCCGGACGATCGCCTGATCGCGGTCGATCTCGACCACTACGTCACGCGCGTCCTTAATTCGGATTACTTCGGGGAGTCCAAGAAGGGTGGGCTCCGGATGTGGAACGACATCGTCTATGGCAAGGGCGGGCTTGCCCTGCACGCGGGGCTCAAGGTCATCCCGACGGGCGACGGCGACAAGGTGTTCATGATCATCGGGCTGTCGGGCACGGGCAAGACCACGACGACCTTCACAACGCAGAACGGCTCCCGCCCGATCCAGGACGACTTCGTGGGCCTCATGCCGGGCGGCCACGCCTACGGCACCGAGAACGGATGCTTCGCGAAGACCTTCGGATTGGACCCGAGCTTCGAGCCGTCGATCCACGGTGCCGTCGTGAAGCCATCCGCGTACCTCGAGAACGTCTACCAGGATGAAGAGGGACGGGTCGACTTCTTCAACGAGCACTACACGAAGAACGGACGCGCGGTCTTCGAGATGAACGACCTGCTCGCCTTCGAGGACGCTCGCAACGTCGGTCCGGTCGACTACCTCTTGATCCTCAACCGGAACGAGAACATCATCCCCGCGGTCGCCAAGCTCTCCCAGGAGCAGGGGGCCGCCTACTTCATGCTCGGCGAGACGACCGGCACCTCGGCCGGCGGCGCCGCCGAGGAGGGGAAGTTCCTACGCGTCCCGGGAACGAACCCGTTCTTCCCGCTCCCCCACGGCCTGCAGGGCAATCGCCTGCTCGAGCTGCTCGCCACGCACCCGATCGAGACCTACCTGCTCAACACCGGCCGCGTGGGCGGCCCCGACGGCGACGACCGCTCGAAGAAGGTCAAGATCCCTCATACGTCGGCGTGCGTGAAGGGCATCGCCGAAGGAACGATCGGCTTCGAGACGGATCCCGACTTCGGCTACGAGGTCGCGAGCGCGGTGCCCGGGTTCGATGATCCCGAGCTCCTCCAGCCGCGCCGGCTCTACGAGCGCCAGGGCCGGGCCGACGCCTACGCGGCGATCGTCGACACGTTGAAGACGGATCGCGTTGCGCACCTGCAGCAGTTCACGCAGCTGTCGGAGGAGATCATCAAGGCGGTCGGCTGACGCAGCGGGTCACCGTCGCGGATCATCCCCGTCGCCGCGGTCGACCGGGCCCCCGTGCCCGAGGAACCAGCCCCCGAGTAGCTGCATCGCTCCGAGGACCGCGAACACGATGACGTACCACCGGTACCGGCTCACGTCGTCGACGTAGACCTGTCCGGTCGAGGGCACACGCTGACCGGTGACCGGATCCGTCGTTCCGACGAACGCGAACAGGGAGAACAGCCCGGCGAACGCGAACCACATGCCGACGCGTCCCGTCAGGTACACGGCGTAGAGCAGCTGGTCGCGGATCGCGGTCGACTCGAAAGGGCGGCGCGCCCAGTACCAGAGCGACCGGAACCCGAACCCCGTGAGCAGCAACGCGATGCCGAACTCGAACCGTCTCATCCCGCTGCCGCGAGCGCCGCGCGGACCTCGTCGTCGCTCACCTGATCGAACCGGTCGTACCACTCGCCGACGGCCGAGAACCCGTACGGCGTCTGGAGCAGCACGACCGCGTCGCAGGCGGCCCCGAGTCGGGCCGCCGTCTCCGGCGGCCCGACCGGTGCCCCGAAGACGACGGTGGGCGCGCGCTGCGCGCGCGCCCACCGAACGGCCGCGAGGGCGGTTCCTCCCGTCGCCACGCCGTCGTCGACGACCACCGCGGTGCGCCCCTCCAGCTCCACCGCCGGCCCAGTCCCTCGGTACGCCGCGGTGCGCCGCGCGATCTCCGCCTCCTGACGCGCGATCTCGCCCTCCAGGTACTCGGCGGAGACGCCGAGGCGCGCGATCAACGTCTCATCGAGCACCCTCACCCCGGGCGCGACGGCCCCGAGACCCAGCTCGGGGTTGAACGGGGCGCCCACCTTCCTCGGAACGACCACATCGAGCGGGGCCCCCAAGGCGTTCGCGACCGGAACCGCGACGATGACCCCACCCCGCGGGATCCCGAGCACCACGGCCGGCCCCGTAACGACGCCGACGATCGCGGCCGCGAGCCGGTTACCGGCGTCCTCCCTGTCGGCGTACCGCATGCCGTGATGATGCCAGGAGTGTCTGCGTGAGCACGCCGAACGCCCCGCGAGGGCGTTCCGCGTTGCGCCGCTTCGTCGGCCGGGTCTAGCATGTGGCCTCCGCTGCGACAGGAGGCCTTCGACCGTGGTGAACGCGTACATCTTGATCCAGACCGAGGTTGGCAAGGCTGCATCCGTCGCGAGCGCGGTGCGAGCGATCGCCGGCGTCGCCGAGGCGGAGGACGTGACCGGGCCCTACGATGTCATCGTCCGCGCGGAGGCGAAGACGGTCGACGAGCTCGGCAAGCTCGTCGTCGCGCGGATCCAGGCCGTCGAGGGGATCACCCGGACCCTCACCTGCCCGGTCGTCCATCTATAGGAGCTCGCGGACGTTCGAGTCTTTCGTTCGCGCGACCTCGTCACGTTCCACCGCCAGCTCCAGGAGCCGCTCGACGAGCTGCGCGTACGGTAGACCGCTCGCGTCCCACAGCTTCGGGTACATCGAGATCGACGTGAATCCCGGGATCGTATTGATCTCGTTCAGCCAGAGCTCGTCGTCGCCTCGCAGGAAGAAGTCGACGCGGGCCATCCCGGCGCACTCGATCGCCCGGAACGCGCGGACGGCCATCGACTGGACCCGGCCGAGCATCTCCTCGGAGATCGCAGCGGGGATCAGGAGCCGCGCGCCTTCGGCGTCGAGGTACTTCGCCGAGTAGTCATAGAACTCGTGGCCCTCGGGGGCGATCTCTCCCGCGACCGATGCCACCGGATCGTCGTTGCCGAGGACGGCGCACTCGATCTCGCGGATCGGCGCGATCCCCTTCTCCACCACAGCCTTGCGCCCGTACCGGAACGCCTCCTCCATCCCTGCCTCGAGCTCGGCTGCGTCATGGACCTTGGTGATCCCGACCGACGAGCCGAGCGTCGCCGGCTTCGTGAACAGGGGGAACCCCAGGCCGCCGGCGAGAGCGTGCACCCCCTCGGGATCCTCACGCCAGAGCGGCTCGGTGACGACCTCGTGGGGAACGACGGGCAGGCCGACCGCCGAGAACAGCACCTTCTGCACCGCCTTGTCCAAGCCCAGCGCTGAGCCGAGCACCCCCGCGCCAACGTAGGGAACGCCCGCGAGCTCGAGGAGCCCCTGGGTCGCGCCGTCCTCCCCGAACGGACCGTGCAAGACCGGGAAGGCGACATCGATCGGAGCCCGGGATCCATCCGCGAGTACCAGCTCGCGGCTCTTCCCCTCTCCTTCCGCGAGCTCGGCCGCAGGACCGGAACCGTCCGTCACCTCGGGCATGCGGCCGCTCTCGGAGGGCAAGGCTGGAGGACCGGGAAGGACGTGCCACCTCCCATCCCGCGTGATCCCGATCGGGATGACCTCGTTCTCTTCGGGATCGAGGGCGTCCATCACGGACCGCGCCGATATGCACGAGATCTCGTGCTCAGCCGAGCGGCCTCCGAAGAGCACCGCGACCCGGCGCTTGCGGTCCGCCATCAGATCTTCTCCAACGCCTGCAGGAAGTCCTCGAGGAGGTCGTCCGCATCTTCCAGGCCGACGCTGACGCGAACCAAGCCATCCGCGATCCCGGCGGCCCGCCGGGCCTCAGGCGCGTACTGGCGATGGGTGGTCGAGGCGGCGTGGCCGACGAGCGAATGGGTCCCCCCGAGGCTCGTGGCGACCCACGCGAGCTGGAGCGCATCGCAGAACGCTTTCCCGCCCTCGACGCCACCGCTCACCTCGACGGCGATCATCCCGCCCGCCCCGTTCGGCAAGAGGCGTTGCGCGATGGCATGATCCGGGTGGGAGGGGAGCCCGGGATAGTGCACCCTTTCCACTTTGGGGTGGCGCTCGATCTCGGTCGCGATCCGGAGCGCGGTTGCGGAGTGGCGTTCCATCCGGATCCCGAGGGTCATGATCCCGCGCATCGCGAGCCACGCCTCGAACGGGGCCATGGTCCCGCCTGTCTCGATCACCAGGTCGCGCAACGCCGAACGGCCGTCGTCCGTGCACGCGACCACGCCGCCGGTGTGATCGTGATGCCCCCCCAGGTACTTCGTCGAGGAGTGCACCACGAAGTCGAAGCCGAACCGAACGGGGTTGCAGAGCGCGGGGGATGCGAAGGTGTTGTCGACGGCGGCGGGGACGCGGTGGCGCCGGCAGATCGCCCCCAAGGCCTCCAGGTCGGCGACGGCCATCGTCGGGTTCGCGATCGTCTCCGTGTAGAAGAGCGACGCCCCCGGGAGCGCCCGATCGATCGCGTCCAGATCCCGTCCGTCGATCAGATCCACCGTCACGCCGAACCGTGGCAGGACGGTGGTCGCGAGGGCGAAGGCGCCGCCGTACAGCGCGTTCGTCGCGACGATCCGCTCACCGGACCCGACGTGCGCGGTCCACAACGTGTGTATCGCGGCCATCCCGCTCGAGAACGACATCGCCGCCTCCGTCCACTCGAGCGATGCGATCAGCCCCTCGAACGCGTCAAGCGTCGGATTCCCGTAGCCGCGGGTGTACGTGTACCCCGGCGCCTGGAACGCGATCGTGTCCGCGTAGGCGTCGGCATCGTCGAAGCGGAACGTCGAGGTCTGGTACAGCGGGACGCTCGGCGTCTGCTGGTCGACCGGCGGCAGCGACGCCCCGTGGATCGCTCGGGTCTGGAACCCGCGCTCGCTCATCCCGCCAAGCCTAGCGGGCGCCGGCCCAGCGTTTGGGGTACCGGTCCCGCAGGTCGGTGGTGAGCTCCGTGAGAACCTCCATCAACTCGGCGGTCATCCGGCGGACCCCGTCATAATCATGGATCGCGTCATGGTCGGCTCCGAGATCGATCGGATCGCCGACGGAGACCCACACCGGCCGGCCGGGTTTCAGGGAGCCCGGACCCGACTTCTGCCACACCGCCGCGGAGCCCCAGCTCACCATCGGCGTGATGGGGACACCGAGGGCGAGCGCGAGGCGAACCGTCCCGGTCTTGCCGGCCATGGGGAGCCCGTCGGGCCGTGTCGTGACCGTTCCCTCCGGGTAGACGACCACGACCTCGCCCGCGGCGAGGGCTCGTTCCGCGTGCATCAACGGCGTGTGGTCGCCGCTGCCGCGACTGACGGGGATCTGCCCGGCCCCGGCGAGCGCGCGGCCCACGAGGGGGATGTCGAAGAGGTCATCTTTGGCGAGGAACCGGGGTCGCCTTCCCGCCTTGACCACGGCGTAGGCGTTGGCGATCGGGTCGAGGTAGGACGCGTGGTTGCACGCGATCAGCGCCGGCCCTCGCACCGGGATCCGTTCGAGATGCTCGAAACGCCACCGGAACCAAAGCCACGATGGCGGGAGCGCGACGACCTTCGCGACTTGGAACCAGGGCTCGGCCACGTTCTCCTCCCGGGCGTGGAACCCTCGAAGAGGCCCCGACCCCAGGGCCGTGAGCCTACCGGATGACCTCGGCTAGTCTGGAGATCTGGTGCGGGCCATCGCGTTACCGGTGAAGTCGTTGGACGAGGCGAAGGGTCGGCTCGCTTCCGTCCTTTCCCCGCTCGAACGCGCGGCGCTCACGCTCGCGATGCTCGAGGACGTGCTGGATGCCACGCTGCTCCTGCCGGGGTGGGAAACGTGGGTCGTGTCGCCCGATGAGTCGGTCCTCGAGGTGGCTGCGCGTCGCGGAGCGATACCCATGCCCGAGGAGCAACCCCCGCTCGCACTCGCGATCCGCCAGGCGGAGGAGGAGGCGCTGGCGCGTCACCTCGACGCGTTCGCCGTCCTGTTGCCGGACACGCCGCTCGTGACCGCCGCGGCACTCACCCGCGCGATCCACACCCTCGGCCCGGTCGTGCTCGCGCCCGCCGCGGACGAAACCGGAACGAACCTGCTCCTGCGCCGGCCGCCCGTTGCCATCCCGTCCAGCTTCGGGAAGGACTCGTACCGCCGCCATCTCGAGGAGGCCGCCCAGCGAGACGTTCCCGTCGCCGTGATCGAACATCCCGAGCTCGCTTTCGACCTGGACCTCCCGGACGATATCCTCGCGGTCGTGAACGATCGACGGGCCGGACGCACGCGCGAGGTCCTGCGAGCGCTCGACGTGTCGGTGCGTGTGCCGCCCGCGACGGGCGCCAGGTAGGAGACCTATGCAGGGAACCATCAAGGACTACGACGAAGCCTCCAACACTGGCTCCCTGGTGACGGACGATCGGATCGAGATCGCGATCGATGCCCGGTCGCTCGGAGACGAGTTCATCCGGACCTTGCGTCTGGGACAGCGCGTGCGTTTCGAGGTTGCGGAGGAGAACGGCCAGCAGGTGGCGCGCGAACTCCGTTTGGTGACGTTCGCCGGACGCTAGGAGCGTTGCAGGACCTGCGCCCGGAACTCCTTGCCGGGTGTGAAGGACGGCAGGTCCCGTGCCGGAACCACGATGGGGACGTCGGGCTTGCGCGGATTGCGAGCGATGCGCTCGTTGCGATGTTTGCGCTCGAACGTCCCGAAGTCGGCCAGCGTCACGCGCTCGCCTTTGACCACGGCGTCGCGCACCGCGTCGATCGACGCGTCGACGACACGGGCGACGTCGGCCTTGGACAAGCCGGTCCGCTTGGCGACCTCCGATACCAATCCGCCCTTGTTCATCGGCCCTCCCATCTCGTTCGTGGGGTCGTCGACCCACCGTAGTCCTGCGCCGCAAGGAAGGTCAACCTCGCAGGTGGCAACGTCGTGGTTCGCCGAAGGGGCCTTGGTAGAGTGCGCGGGCGGTCGGTGGGGCGTGGTGTAATGGCAGCACGACAGGTTCTGGCCCTGTTAGTCGAGGTTCGAGTCCTCGCGCCCCAGCTGCATCCGCCACCATCCGCCGGCTGAACGTGCGTGCCTCGTCGTTACGATAGGTGTTCGGTCCGAACGGACCGGGACCGAGGGAGGCGCACGTGATCGAAGACCGAGCCCGCATCCCCGTGACGCTGATCCCCGGTGACGGGATCGGCGCCGAGTGCATCGATGCGACGCGGCGGATCGTGGAAGCAGCCGGCGCGCCGATCGACTGGGAGTTGGCGGAGGCCGGTGCCGAGGTCTTCAAGAAGGGCATCGCCTCCGGCGTCCCCCAGGAGACGATGGACTCGATCGGCCGGACGAAGGTCGCGCTGAAGGGGCCGCTCGAGACACCCGTTGGGTTCGGCGAGAAGTCCGCCAACGTCACGCTCCGCAAGCTGTTCGAGACCTACGCGAACGTTCGGCCGGTCCGCGAGATGCCCGGGGTGAAGACGCCGTACAGCGGCCGTGGCATCGATCTGGTCGTGGTCCGGGAGAACGTCGAGGACCTCTACGCGGGCATCGAGTACATGCAGACCCCGGGCGTCGCCCAAGCGCTCAAGCTGATCAGCGCGAAAGGTTCCGAGCGGATCGCGCGGTTCGCGTTCGAGTACGCCCGCAGCGAGGGCCGGACGAAAGTCGCGTGCGCGACGAAAGCCAACATCCTGAAGTTGTCCGAAGGTGAGATGAAGCGAGCTTTCGAGAAGGTGGCCCCCGACTACCCCGAGATCGAGCCTTGGCACGTCATCGTCGACAACGCCGCGCACCAGCTGGTGAAGCGTCCCGAGCAGTTCGAGGTCATCGTCATGACGAACATGAACGGGGACATCCTGTCGGACGAATCCAGCGCACTGATCGGAGGGCTCGGTTTCGCGCCGAGCGCCAACGTCGGGAACGAGGTCGCGATCTTCGAGGCCGTCCACGGGTCGGCGCCCAAGTACGCCGGCAAGAACGTCATCAATCCAACGTCAGTGCTGCTGTCGGCGGTCCTCATGCTGCGGTACCTGGGGTTGTTCGACCAGGCCTCCGCGATCGAACACGCGGTGTTCGTGACGCTAGAGTCGGGCGTGTTGACCGGCGACGTCGTCGGATACGACCGGGGCACCCCCACCACCGAGTATGCCGAGGCGATCATCGGGAACCTCGGCAAGCGGACCCAGACCTGGACCGTGCGCGACGTGAAACCGCTCGTGCTGCCGAAGCTCGATCCCGCGCCAGACTACGTTCGGGCTACGTCCCGCGCGGTGGTCGGTCTGGACGTCTTCGTCGAGTCGCCGCTGTCCGCATCCGAGCTCGGCGCCTCGATGATGGAGCTGACGCACGACACACGGCTATCACTCAAGATGATCTCGTCACGGGGCACGAAGGTCTTCCCACCGACCGGCGCACTGACGGAGACCGGAGATCACTTCCGATGCCGCTTCATCACGAAGGAGAACCCGGGCGACCTCCCCGACGAGGACGTGTACCAGCTGCTCACGCGGATCTCGCGTCGGCATCGGTGGATGCATATCGAGAAGCTGCAGGAGTTCGACGGTGAGCTCGGCTTCACTCGCGACCAGGGAGAGAACTGAGGCGACGTGTTCGAGCGGTTCACGCAGAGCGCCCGCCGCGTGATCGTCCTAGCCCAAGAGGAAGCGGGTCTCCTCGACCATAACTACATCGGGACCGAGCACCTTCTGCTGGGCCTCGTCGCGGAGGGTGAGGGGGTTGGCGCGCAAGCCCTCGGAGCCTTGGGCATCCCACTCCCCTCGGCTCGGTCCGAGGTGGAACTGATTGTCGGTCGCGGGAAGACGATGCCGGCTGGCCAGATCCCGTTCACCCCCCGCGCGAAGAAGGTTCTCGAGCTCTCCCTCTTGGAAGCCCGTGAGCTCGGTGATCAACACATCGGCACCGAGCATCTCTTGCTGGGTCTCGTCCAGGAGGGTGAGGGTGTCGCCGTTCAGGTCTTGCGCGCGTTGGGGGTGAACGCCGATGACGTCCGACGAACGGTCATCGCGATCCTCTCGGGATACCCAAACCACCCACCGGGGCGGCTCGCCCTTCGTCCGATGCTGCCCGACGAGTTCGTCACGTATCTCGATCGGGCTATCGACGACTACGCGGCCGAGCTCGAGCGCAACGGGAAGGCGACCGGCGAGGCCGCCCAGATCGCCTCGCGAGCGTCGTACGATTCCCTCCTGCCGGATGGACTCGCGACCCTCGGCCACACCGTGTTGGTCGCGACGGGCCCGAGCCACGCCGAACGGATCGGCGTGCTGTGGTTCGGCCCATCGACCGATGATCCGGCGATGGCGTGGATCTACGACATCACGGTCGACGAGGAGAAACGCGGACGTGGATGGGGCCGGGCGATCATGCGCGCGTTCGAGGGCGAGGCCCGCATGCGTGGGTTCACGCGCGCGGGCCTCAACGTGTACGGCGACAACCACATCGCGCGTCGTCTCTACGAATCGCTCGGCTACGCCGAGACGGCCCGCCAGCTGCACAAAGACCTGTCCGACGAGGACCCGCCCGAACCCTGAGCGCCGGCCGGTCGGCACACTGGCGATCAAGGCCAGAACTACGTCGCGAGGGCATGGGCGATCTGGTCGACGACATCGGTCGACCAGCTGACCACGAGGAAATCGCTCCCTCTCGGTCCGGTCCGCAGAGACAGCCGGTACGACTCCAGCAACCATCCCGCCGGATCCTCGACGCCTACCGACCCCTGCGGAGCTGGGAACCCGATATCGGCCTCGTAGACGTCGACCCGGCTCCCCTCCCGGTCGTCGTAGGAGAACAGCGTCGCCGGGATCCCGCCGAGATCCACATCCCCACTCGCCCGTAAGATCAGACCCGTCGCCGAGACCTCCGGAGCCGGGCGACTCGCGGGCACCTGCCCATCGCGACCATCCTGATACGCGACCATCGCGGCCTGGATCGGGGGCGGGAGGTTGGGCCGGCCGAGGAACGCAAAGATCCCCGCCACGGCAAGGAACAACGCCATGATCGCCGCGAACGGGTGCCACACGCGAACCGAGCGATCCTGCTTGATGAAGCCCGCGACCTGCAGCACTTTCACCAAGGCGATGAGCGAGGCGAATATCGCGACGACTCCCCAGGCTTTCCACGCGGCGTACGAAAGGGACGCGAGCGCTGTGGAAACCCCGATCCACCACAAGAGGACCAGGTATAGCTGCCTGAGCGGCATCACGAGACTCGCGTGCCGGGATGATGGATCCGACGCGACGGCCGCCGTCCCCAACGCGGCCGAAAGCGCCAGTCCAGCGAACAGTGGGACGGGCCGCGCGCCGATGATGATCGGCAACGGATACCTCGCGGAGACCACGACGAGCGCCAGCAACGCGATCGCGGCCACGGTGATCGCGACCGCCACGATCGCCGAGATCGGAAGCCGAGCTCTGACCTGTTCCGCCATCCGTAGAGCAGCGTATGTCCGCTGAAGCGATAGAGAGCAAGGCAGGTGAGACCCGCTGGTACCCTTCCGCCGTCTGGATCGGGCGCGCGGTCCCATCGTCTAGAGGCCTAGGACACCACCCTCTCAAGGTGGAGACACGGGTTCGAACCCCGTTGGGACTACCGGAACGTCGATCGACGGCGGTAGCCCCCGAACGAGGGCTACCGCCGGGTCGATCCTCAGATGCCGGGGCAGGTGCCGGGATCGGTCGGAACGTCGATCCTCGGCGAGCTGCCGGCAGGGACACCGGGGAACGTGGCGTACACGATCGTCTCGATCGTGCCCGTGTTCACGCCGTCCTGCACGTCGTTCGGGCGCTCGACGAACGACTGCCCAGCGGTGTAGGTCGTCGCGTCGCACTGGTTGCCGACCGACCGGTAGAGCGTGATCTCACCCTGGGCGACCACGACGATCGCCCCGCCGGGATGCGAATGCCAGCCGGACGAACCGGCGGCCGTCGTTGCGGTGGCGGCCGCGAACGTGTTCATCGCGGTGACCACATCGGTGCCGCGCTGGAGCGTGAGCGTCCCGTTCGACTGGTCCGTTCCCCGGGCGAGCACCGTGCTCGTGCTGTTCACGGCGGGAGTCGCCGCTCCGGGGAGGATCGTCACGCCGACGATCGCCAGTCCGATCGCCAACGTGAGGAGCGCCAAACCGACGCCGCGTCTCGTAGGTGCAGCCATCCAGATCCCCTTCCGTGAGGGTCGCCCAGCGCAGCGCGGGCTCTGCGACGAGACGAGACGTTCTCTCAGCGTGCCTCGATCTGGCCGCGCCGAGTCTGACGCATCATAGAAGCAGCCATATCCAGCAAAAGGAATACGGCGAATTGACTACACGATGGGCGGGAACGCGCTGATATCCCTTGGAGTCGACAGCACATCGAACAGAACCACTAGGAAGATCACGCGCCGTTCCGCCCTCATCCTCGGCGTTCGCCGATCACCGGCGCGGTGTGACACTCGCAAAGCTCGTCCGTGCAGCCGCTCTGGACCTCGCGACCGGGCTCCCAGACGAGATCGTGGTCATCCTCGGCGGAGAGATAGCGGCAACCGCAGCCGTAGCAGACCTCCCGAAGCACCTGATGCCATCTTCCCTGAGCGTCCTGGCGCTCGGGCAACGTGAGGACCTTCGCCATCCAGACCCCCTCACCCGCATCCTGCTCCCCTGCGCGTCCGCACGCAAGGACCGACCCTGCGGCGTTCTCAGCACCCGTACTTATTCGTCCACACCGGCCCCTTGCCGACCGGCACAGCCCGTTTGCTGGCCAGATCGCGAAGCCGAGTGCGGTACTTCCTCATGGCCCAGTGCGGGAAGTCGGCATGCACGAGGCACTGCCACGACGGATAGAGCTCCAGCCGGTACGGGCTATACAACGTCTCGTTGTGCCCGACGACGTTGCCGATGTTGATGTGGAACTTCGCCATCAGCCAGAGCGTCAGTCGCAAGGACGAGTGCATCTGCGCCGCATCACCAAGCACCATCTGATCGCTCGTTCCGACATGCTCGATGCCGATCGACGTGTAGTTCATCCCGACGGCATGGCGACACCGGATCCACAGATGGACCAGCTGGTAGATCGTTCCGTCCCTCCCAACGATGAAATGGGCGCAGGTGCCCGGCAGCTCCCCGTAGTGCGGCGAGTTGGCCGCGAACGTGTTCCATGCACCCTGCCAGGTCAGGCCGTCCGTGTAGTGCTCGACGATGACCTTGGGATCCTGCAGTCGCCACGTGTGCTGTCCGTAATGACGCTTCGAGTAGGCAGCCATCTCCGACTTCCGCCGGGCCCCGAAGGGGATCGGCTTCCAGACGATCGGCGGACGGAGCCCGGCGACCGTGAAGGAGGCCGCGTCGGGCACCATCCCACCGGCCGGTGGCGTCCCAGCGCCGGCGACCAGCGAGAGCACCGCCAGGAGACCGGCGACGGCACGGATCATCGCGCGGCCGCCCGGATCCTGGCGACCGTCCGTTCGCGCCCGAGCAGCTCGAGCGACTCCGGCAGCGGCGGCGAGACGTTCGATCCCGTGACCGCCGCACGGATCGGCTGCCAGCCCTTCGTCCGGTTCAGCCCCGCGTGGTCCGCGAGGACGTCGAGCGTCTTGGCGATCCTTTCCGCGCTCCATCCGGCAAGACCATCGAGCGCATCCGCCGACTCCTTGAGGTACCCCTCCGGAGCCTTCGCGATCAGGTTGGCCGCTTTCTCGTTGGGCGTGACGTCATCGGAGAACAAGAAGGTGAGCAGGTCCACGGCGTCGCGCAGCGTGTGGATCCGCTCCCGCACGATCGGCATGGCCTTGCGGAGCGTCGGGGGGTCGACGCCGAGCCCGGCTTGGGTCAGGAAATGCACCGTGCGGGCCGCGAGCTCGTCGTCGTCGAGCTGCTGCACGTAGTGGGTGTTCATCCAGGTCAGCTTCTCGACGTCGAACGCGGCCGGGTTGCTCGAAACGCGCGCCAGGTCGAAGAGCCGGATCAGCTCCTCGCGTGGAACGATCTCCCGATCGTCCCCCGGGGACCACCCCAGCAACGCGAGGTAGTTCACCAGAGCTTCCGAGAGGAAGCCCTGCTCCCGGAACGCTTCCACGCTGGTCGACCCGTGGCGCTTGGAGAGCGGCTTGCGATCGGGCCCGACGACCTGCGGCACATGCGCGTACACGGGTGGTTCACCCCCTAGCGCCTGGATCACGGCCACGTTCCGCGGCGCCGCCGCGAGCAGGTCGTCTCCTCGGACGACATGGGTCACAGCCATCAACATATCGTCCACCGCGACGGCGAGCAGGAACACCGGCGAGCCGTCCGAGCGCTCAAGGACGAAGTCCCGGAGATCGCCCGCGGCCCAGCGCACCTCGCCCTTCACGAGATCATGCACGATCCATTCGTGCTCGTGCATGTGGAACCGAACGACCGACGTGCGGCCTTCAGCGACGAAGGCCGCACGTTCGGCATCGGTGAGCATGCGGCATCGGCCGTCGTAGCCGGGCGGTTCGCCGCGGGCGAGCGCCGCTTTCTTGCGCTCCTCCAGCTCCTGTTCGGTGCAGTAACACCGGTACGCGTCGCCCTGGCCGACGAGGCGATCGACCATGTCTCGGTAGATGCCGAGTCGCTCGGATTGCCGGTAGGGCCCGTGCGGACCACCGACCTCCGGTCCCTCGTCCCAGTCGAGGCCGAGCCACCGAAGATCGTCCAGCACCCCCCGGAACGCCTCCTCGGTCACGCGAGACGCGTCCGTGTCTTCGACCCGCAGGATGAAGGCACCGTCGTTCCGCCGGGCCCACAACCACGAGAACAGCGCGCTCCGAACGTTCCCCACGTGGAGCGATCCGGACGGTGCCGGCGCGAACCGGCAGCGGACGGTCACGGCCCGGTCACCCCATTGCGGAGCGTGCCGACGCCTTCCACCTCAACCTCGACGACATCGGCCGAGCGCACCGGACCCACGCCTTCAGGGGTGCCGGTCAGCAGGACGTCCCCGGGGAGGAGCGTCATGAACGTGGTGATGTACTCGATCAGCGCGCCCACGCCGAAGACCATCTCCGATGTGCTCGCGCGCTGGACGACATCGCCGTTCAACCGCGTCTCCACGAAGACATCGGTGGGATCGACCGATGTTTCGATCCAGGGCCCGAGCGGGCACGACCCGTCGAAGCCCTTGGCCTTGGTCCACTGATCATCGGTTCGCTGGAGGTCGCGCAGCGTGACGTCGTTCGCGCAGGTGAACCCGAGGATGAACCGAGAGGCGTCCTCGGCCCGCACGTTCTTCGCCAGACGCCCCATCACGACGGCCATCTCACCCTCGTAGTCCGTTCGGTCGTTGATCGGGAGCAGCCGGATGGGGTCGCCCGGGCCGATGACCGCGGTCGACGGTTTGAGGAACAGCAGGGGCTCCTCCGGCACCGCCATCCCGAACTGGGCGGCGTGCGCCGCGTAGTTCTTCCCCACGCAAACGAGCTTCGATGGCAGGACGGGGGCGAGCAGCATCACGTCGTCGATCGAGACTTCTTCCCCGGTGGGGAGCGGATCTTCGAAGAACGTCCCGGCGATCACCTGCACGGTGTCCGAACCCGGTTGGATCGCGCCCGTCGAGATGCGGTCGCCGTGACGGAATCGGAGCAGTCGCATAGGCCCCGCGAGGCTATCGCATCGCCCCCTGGCCGCCCGATGCGTTCTCAGGGACGCGAGAAGTCTGCGGCCCGCATCCGACGCAGCTCGGCGTCCGTGTACGCACGTCGTGCGAGGCGACGGATCCCTCCGAACACGATCATCAAGAGCCCGCCGCCGAGAAGGAGGGGGTACCACACCGCGTAGGGCTGCGAGGACACGAGGGCCCACACACCAGCCGCGAGGATCACGAGGCCGCCGACTGCCAACGCGGCCGTCGACGCGAAGACGAATGATCGATGTTTGCGACGAGCGATGAACACACCGAGGATCGCCCCTGTCAGGCCGAGCATGCTCCCCGCGACCCCCCCGATCACTCCGCCCGCGCGGTCAGACCACCACTCGCCACCGGCATCGGCCATCGAGGTCAGCCGCAGTGGCCCGACCCACACGGTGCCCCCGCCGGGAAGCACGATCTCGACGTCCAGACGCGTGGGCGGCGGGGAACCGTCCGCCAAACGGAACGGAACCTCGAACGGTCTCGATCCCGCATCTCCTTCGAGGGATGCCTGAGGTCCTTGGCGAGCGAGCGTTTTCGAGAAGTACCGGCTGCCATCAGGGAACACGCTCCACATCTCGATGAACCCTGCCGGATGGACGCCTCGATACCGGACGTCACCACTCAACACGTACCCCACGTTGCCGACCGCCGGTCGATCGATCGAGACGAGAGGGAACGATCCCCCCGCTTCGGTAGCTCTTATCTCGACCGTCCCGCCGTTGACCGCGCCGGAGAGCGGGCGGGTCGCGGTCCACTCCACGGAGGCGGCGGTCCCTCCGTCCGTCGACGCCCGGGTGCATCCCGCGCCACCCATGAGGACGGCGATCATGAGCACCCACCTCGATGCGTTACCCGGTCGAAGCACCATCGCGTGTCACCTCCTTCCGCAAGGCGCGAAGCAGCTCCCCGAAGACCTCGTCATCGAGCCGGCCGTCGGCGTAGAAGGCCCTCAGCTTGGACTCAGCCGGGCCGGCCTCACGGTGCTCATCGAGAAGCTCCACCTTCTGGATCAGTCGATCGAGACGGAGGCGGATGGTCGGGTACGAGACGCCGTATCGACCCGCGAGATCCTTGAGGGTCCCGGAGGCGAGCAGGAAACGCTTCAGGAACGCGAGATCCTCATCCGTAAGCTGATCGACCCACCGACGGTCTGTCTGCCCCATGACCATCCTCATCGGCTCGCGTTTGAATAATCTTTAGCTTGACTTGATGATTCCGTAATGTCCAAGGAAAGTCAAGCGCAGGAATCTTCAAGCGCGAACGGTCAGCCGAGATGCTCGCCGCCGGTGAACGTCGCCCCGACCTGACGCCAGTACCCGGCGATCGGCTCGATGGGTGACAGCGAGGAGAGCTCCTCCCCCGGCGCATCGCGGAGCGTGAGGTCGAAGGATCCGGTGAAGGAGGGGCCGAGCTCCACGTCGCGGGATCGCAGCGTGACGATCTCGTCCAGCACGTCGGAGCCCGTCGCCTCGATCGAGGGCATCCAGCGGGAATGCAACATGGGCAAGGCGTTGACGAACCCTCCCGTGTCCGACCCGCGCTCGATCGTGAACCGGGCGTCGATCAACCGTCGGTCGTTCGCAGCGAGCGTCGCTCCGAACGAGCCGCCCGGCTCGAGCCGAGGCCCGGCCCTTCCCACCGCGATCGGACGCGTCATCCAGATCGATCCCAGCTTCTTCGGATAGCCCTGGAACCACCCGCGCGCCAGCGCGAAGTCCTTGTCGACCCAGATGAGGACGCATCGCGAGTACGTCTCCCCACGATAGCGACACCGGACGACGACGAAGCACTCCTTGTACTGCGACCGCACCGGATCGAGCAGCTCCTCGCCGCCCTCGGAAGACGACTGCCAGTCGGCGAAGACGACGGCGACGGCGTCGGGATCGTCTGCCGGTTCGACCCCCGTGGGCAGCCACGCGGCGACCGCGCCGGGCGCCGCACGGTACTCGAGCGTCAGAACGTCCCCCGAGTAGTACCAGGGAGGGGCCGGGATGATAGAGGCGCGTCCCTTCGGGGAGCGCGGCGCGAAGAACCCGCTCAGATCCGGCACGCGGCCTATCCTACGGCCGGTGGAGACGCGACGGATCCTGGTAGACGGGATGCCGATGACGGTCACGCGCGACGGTGACGTACTGATCGCGCCCGACGGGCGCACCCAACCGGCGGATGGGTCCGTCCACGCACCGCCCGTCGACCCGACGAAGATCATCTGCGTCCATCTGAACTACGAGAGCCGGCGGGAGGAGTTCCAGGCGAAGCTCGGCGACGCCCCGACGTACTTCCACAAGCCGATCTCGGCGTTGAACGCGCACGGCGGCGATGTGGTGCGGCCACCGCGGTGCCGGTTCCTCAACTACGAGGGCGAGATCGCGATCGTGGTCGATCGGCGGGCGAGGCACATCGACCCCAGCGATGCGAGGTCGTTCATCCGCGGTTTCACGATCGCGAACGACTTCGGCCTCCACGACTTCCGGGACACGGATGCGGGCTCGATGCTGCGGGTGAAAGGCTCCGACACCCTCTGCCCGCTGGGCCCTGGTCTGGTGGACGACTGGGACTTCCACGGCAAGGCGATCGAGACGCGCGTCAACGGCGCCACCGCCCAGGCGGGGAACACCGACGAGATGATCTGGGACATGTACTACCTGATCAGCGATCTGGCACGGACGATCACACTTGAGCCCGGCGACGTCATCCTGTCCGGCACGCCGGCACATTCGCGTCCGGTCGAACCGGGCGACGTGGTGGAGGTCGAGGTCGAAGGGCTCGGGATCCTTCGCAACACGATCATCGAGGGCGACGTCCCGATCCGCGACGACGTCGGAGCGCAGCCGAGCGCGTCCGAAGAGGTCGTCTCCACCGCCCTCGGAGGAGACTGGGTGTTCCGCGGCGTGCGTGCGCCGCGGCGCGGTTAGGAAGGGAGGCTCGACCGACCGCGACTCGCGTTCTCCACCATGTTCTTCTAGGCTCGCTGTCGGAACCGCACCCATCGGTTCGTCAACACGGTGAACGCCGCCGCCGAGGCGGCCACCGGAAGGAGGGTCCATGCCCCAGTTCACGATCCAGATCGATGCGCCACCGGAGCTGATCTTCGATGAGCTCTCGCACGTCGAGCGCCATCCGACCTGGGCCAATCCGAAGGCAGAGATGACCATGCAGCAAACGATGGGGGACGGACCCGGGCCGAGCGCGACGTACCGATCGAGCGGGGTGTTCACGGGGAAGAAGGTTTCCGCGGATATCTCGGTCACGAAGTTCGATCCTCCCCGCGAGTTCTCGATCCGCTCCGATCAACACCAGGAGGGGAAGAAGGACGCTTGGTACGAGAACGACTACACCCTGCGGCCCGACGGCAGCGGTACCGTCGTCTCGAAGCACGTGACGGGGAGCTTGAGTCCGGTCGTGTTCGCCCTCGCACATCTCGCGATCCGGAAAGACGCCATGACCTCGCTGCGGAACCTCAAGAAGGCCGTCGAGGCGAAGGCCGCGACCGGAGGTACCGTCTGAGGCATGATCGACGCGCTCGGACAGATCGACCTCGCGAACCCTGATCACTACGTCGAGGGGGTCCCGTTCGAGTGGTTCGATCGGCTCCGCCACGACCATCCCGTCGTGTGGCACCCCGAGCAGCTACCGAACCGGGGGTTCTGGGCCGTCACGAGGCACGATGACCTCACCGCGGTCCACATGGACTGGGAGACCTTCTCGTCCGAGATCGGCGCGGTCGGTCTGGAGGAGCTCGACGAGGAGCAGCTGCAGATCCGCAACTCGATGCTCGAGACCGATCCGCCGCGGCATACCCAGATGCGGAAGGTCTGCTCGAAGCGGTTCAGCGCGCGCGGCGTCGGCGTCTATGAGGACTGGATCCGCGACGTCGCGCGGGGCGTCCTCGACCGCGCCCTCGCCTCGGGTGAGCCGTTCGACTTCGTCAGCGAGATCAGCCGCGAGCTCCCGATCCGGTTCCTCTGTTCGATCTTCACCGTGCCTCAGGAGGACGCGCCCGCCCTGATCGAATGGGGCGATCAGATGATCGCCAACCAGGATCCCGATCTCTCGGCCGCAGTGGTCGGCCGCGAGGACACCGAGGAATACCGACTGCTGCCCTTCCGCTCGCCGACGGCGCGCAAGGTGTTCGCGTACGCCGACCGCCAGCGTGACCTTCGGCTCGCGGATCCCTCGGACGACGTGATCGCCGCCCTCGTTGCCGCGCAGAACGAAGGTGTGCTCAACGAGCGCGAGTACCACAACTATTTCGCGCTCCTGCTGATCGCCGGCAACGAGACGACCCGTCACACGATCAGCTCGGGCATGCTCGCCCTCGCAGAGCATCCCGATCAGCTTCAGCTCCTCCAGGACGAGCCCGACCGGATCTCAAGGGCGGTGGAGGAGATCCTCCGTTGGGCGACGCCGGTGATGCATTTCCGGAGGACGGCGACCCGAGACGTCGAGCTGCGAGGTCAGCAGATCAAGGCCGGCGACAAGGTCGTGACGTGGTACATCAGCGCCAACCGCGACGAGGACGTCTTCCCTGACCCCTACCGGTTCGATGTGTCGAGGACCCCGAACGACCACGTCACCTTCGGACCGGGTGGGCCGCACTTCTGTCTGGGGGCGCACCTCGCACGCTTGGAAACGAAGATCCTCTTCCAGGAGCTGTTGCCTCGTTTGCGGTCGATCGAGATCCTGGGGCCGGTCGAGCGGATCCGATCCGACTTCGTGAACGGCATCAAGCGGATGCCCGTGCGGATCCACGGGCGGTGATCGACACCGCCGACGGGTGGGCATGGTCGGGGTGAAGCGGTAGCAGCACCGGTGGCCGCGGCGCCCGACCGAAGTTGAAGTCCCGCGAGAGATCACCGAGCCCCAGAGCGTCTTCGGCGATGAAGGGTCGGCTGTCCGGCCTCCCGTCCGTCGCGGGATCGATCCTCTGGCCACCGAGGAAGTCGTCTTCGATGAACCGGAGGTAGGAGTCGGTCGACAGGACCTGATGGTCGATGAAGCCGCGCCGCGCATAGGGGCTGATCACGAGACCGGGAACGCGGAGCCCGAGCCCCTGACCGTTCACGGTCGGCGGCGCGACGTGATCGTAGAAGCCGCCCCAGTCATCCCACGAGAGGAAGATCGCGGTGCTGTTCCAGTCGGGGCTGCGCATGCACGCGTTCACGATCCTCGTCACCCACGCCTGCCCCGCCGCGATCGAGCTCGGAGGGTGTTCGCTGTGCCGATCGTCGGGAACGATCCAAGAGACCGACGGCAGGTTTCCCGCCCTCGCGTCACGGAAGAAGGAACCGGCGGGCTGGATGTCTGAGATCTGATGGTCTTGCCACACCGTCCGGAAGCCGGGAAGCGGGTTCCAGATCCCGGGTGTCGATGCCGATTGCGGCCGAGGACGGCATGCCATCTGTCCATCGGCGCAATCCGGTTGGCTGCCGTTCGCCACGAAGTAGCGCCAGCTCACGTGCGCCCGGTGCAGGAGATACGTGAGATCGGTCCACGCGTACGGGCGCGCGCGGGCGACGTAGTCGCTTTCGGCTCGGGCGATCGCGTCCCGCCGGTATCCGAGATACGTCGAACACGTCATGGGGTCGTGGGGATCCGAACACCGAGCGCTCCACCCCGAGACCAGGTCGAGATGCGACGGCAGGCTCCACGAGCGTACGCCCTCGAACAGATGATCCTGCAGGACGAAGCGGTGCGCGTAAGCCCAGTAGTTCGGGATCTCGGAGGCGGTGTGATAGCCGACCACATCAGGGATCCCCGCCTGCGAGGAGCCGCCGCATCCTGGTGTGTGGGGATCACGGTCGCAGAGCCGCTGCCCCCCGGCTCGCAAGGTCTGAACGAAGCCATCCATGCGTCCGCCGTTGATGTCTGCTTTCGCAGCCCGGGTCGTATGTGGACCGCCGAGATCGATCAGGTGCGAGTCGTGGTACGGGCGGACGCAGTGTCCTGCGTGTGGGTCCGGGATGCAGACGGTCGGTTTCCCGCCTCGCCTCGGGATGCCGTCCGCACCAGGGAACGTCCCGAAGTAGTTGTCGAACGAACGGTTCTCCTGCATGACGACGATGACGTGCTTGATCTTGTGGATGCCGCTCGCGATGAGCGGCCGAGGAGGGATCGGCCGAGGGGCGACGACGTTCCTTGGAGGGGCTCCATGCAGCAGAACCGCTCCCACGATCAAGGCGGACGTCGCACCAACGATCGACCAGCGGATCCACGGGGTCGCCATCGTCCAGGGTGCGCTCCCCGGGGCGACCTGGTTCGAGACAGCACGGAAACGCCATCCCAGAGTCTCGGATCACACCCCTCGTTGGACGCATCCCGATCGCGCGCTGCTCCACTCCTCCTGCAGCCAGTAGACGTGTGAGGAGATCGACTCGTTGTAGGTGCCGGTCGCGGTTCTGCCGAGCGGGGCTCCGAACCGCCAGGCGCACTTGTCTGACCTCTCGTTCCCGGAAGCGTCGTACCACGCGTTGCCGTTCGGGTCGTTGATCATCTCGCGATGTTCGTGACTGGTCACGTTCAACGTGTCGTCCGCGTCGGAGTTGTTCGGTCGCTGTCCGGTGCCACAGGCGGCGGGCTGAGTATCGGCGTAGGGCATGTTCGCGTACAGGACTTCGGTGGCACCGATGCCGGACCAAGAGTGGTAGGCGCAGAATGCGGAGAACGCGCATCCGGTCGCCGCGGCGTCCTCACACGTGCCCACGCCCTTGGGAAGGAACAGGAAGAAGGCGTGGGTTGGTCCGCCCGTCCAGGACTTCGCCGTCATCACCCGCCGGATCTGGGCGAGCACCTGCGCATCCGTGACGCACACCGGGAGTCCGTCGTAGGGCGGGCAGCCGTTCCGTGGGAACGGGTCGGTCGCGGTGGTGGAACCGCCGAAGGTTTGCGAATAGGCGATGGGGCCACTGCTGTCGTAGTACTGCGTCAGCGTGGAGTAGACGTTCTGGGAGCCGCCGGAATCACGAGCAGCCGCCGTGAAGTAGGCGTTGATCGTGCTCCGGTAGCCCGAGACGATCGACCAGCCGGAGGGAACCCAGTAGATCGCGTACGACTTGCTCTGATGCATGACCGGGCCGCCGTGGTACACCAGGTTGCCGCCGGTGACGCCGACGTGACGGGTGGCCATCCGCGCCGGATGGGGCCGAGGATCGCACGGAGCGGCGGCGCGGACTCGGCGACGGAAGGGACCGCCGAGGCGGCGCTCCCTGTTGCGACGAGCACGCCACAGCAGAACAGCAGTAGCAACACGGTCTGGATCGGTTGGCGCTTGCGCGATGCATCCATACCGGCTCCTCCTCGGGGGAGGAAGCGTCCGGGTGGTCCGCGTGTCGGCCCGGACGGAGGAGCCTACGAGGCCCCTTCCGAACGTTCCGTGATGCACGTCACGTCCGCGGGTGCACGGATGGACCGCTACCCCGATCACGCCGTTCCGACGGATCGCGCGACGGTCCTCAGGAAGCTCGCGAGTTGCTCCTGCTCCACAGGCGAGAGCGACCCCGCGATCGCCGCCTCCTCGGCGTTGAACCGAGGGAAGAGGTGTTGGATCTTGGTTCGCCCCTCCCTCGTCAGGGAGACGAGGATCCCTCTGCCGTCAGCCGGATCCTTCCGGCGGGTGGCCCACCCACGCCCCTCGAGGGTCCGCAGGACGCCCGTGGCGGTCGGCCGGCTGATACCGACGGCATCCGCGAACGCATTGGCGCCGAGCTCGCCCCAGACCCAGAGCACCCACAACCCCACGAACGATGTCCACGACAGCCGGTCGGGCGCGAGCACCTTCGCCTCCATGTGCCGGCGGATCGCCGCGGAGCTCCGGAACAGGTTGGAGATAGCCCACATCGCTCGGAAGTCGAGCGAAAGGTGCCCCAGCTCCTCGAGCACCTTCCGCTCGTCGGGCAGGAGACCGTCGGCGCTCATGCCCCGTCGCGCGCGAGGCGCTCGCCCAACGCTCGCGCCACGTCCATCAACGCGAGCACATCGTCCTCGGTCGTCCGGAAGTTGACGAAGCACGGCCGAAGCCACACGTCGCCGTCGATCAGCGCCGAAGCCAGATACACCCGCCCGTCGGACTGGATGGCGTCGGCCAGCGCCTGGTTGTGGGGGTTCGGTACCACGCCACCGGGCATGTGACGGATCGGCGTGATCGATAGCTGCGGCGGCGCCTCCATGACCTCGAAGTCCTCGGTCGCCTGCGCGTGCCGGTACAAGAGCTCCGCCTCTTGGAGGTTCTTCGCGATCGCATCGCGGAACTGCATCGCGCCGTGGGCGCGGAACGCGAGCCATGCCTTCAGCGCTCGGAACGGCCGCGAATACTCGAGCGTGATGTCGGCCGCGTGCAGTTCGTGTTGTTGGTGCGGCAGATACCCCTCTTCGTGCGCGAAGGCACCCGCGAACACCCCCGCGTGACGGCTCATCACGACGCCGCACGCCTTCGGGACGTAGAGCCACTTGTGCGCGTCGATCGAGCACGAATCCGCGCGCTCGAGCCCATCGAACAGCTCCGGTCGGACCGCGGCCGCCGGCAGCCCGTAGGCGCCATCGACGTGGAGCCAGACGTCGCGGGGCCCGCAGACGTCGGCGATCTCTCCGAGGGGGTCGACGGCGCCCGTGAGGGTCGTCCCGCCGGTGGCGATCACTGCCACCGGCGTGACGCCGGCGGCGAGGTCCGCGTCGATCGTCTCCGCCAGCAGGTCCGGCCGCATCCGACGGAGCCCGTCGAGTGGGATCGCGCGGAGGTTGTCCGAGCCGATCCCGAGCAGCTCGACCGCCCGGGTCACCGAGTAATGGACCTCTTCGGAGCAGTACACCGCCGGGTGGCTGGCGGCCAGACCGCGGTGGCGCGAGCCGGGCAACGCCCGTTCCCGCGCCACCGCGATCGCCGTCAGATTGCTGATCGTGCCGCCGCTGGTGAACGCGCCACCTGCCGAGGGGTACCCGACGAATTCCGCCACCCACCGGACGGCTTGGTGCTCCACCACGGTGGCGGCGCGGGCGTCCACGGCCAGGTTGATGTCGTACGTCTGCGCCAGGAGGTCTCCGATCGTCCCGATCTCGAGCCCCGAGGATCCGATGAAGGCGAAGTACCGGGGCCGGGGCTGGGCGATCGACTCGTCCAGGATCCTCGCGGCATCGTCGAGCGCCTCGTGGACGGGCACCGGATCTTCCGGAAGCGCCCCACGGATCAGCTCACGGACCCGGTCGTCGAGCGCCGGCTCCTCGGGACGGAACCGGTCGAACGACCGCCACGCCTCCGCGACCAGCTTCGCCGCGTGCTCGAGCGCCTCCTCGCGGGTCGCGTCCAGGCGTAAGGGTCGCTCTGGCTCGCTCATCGCCCCCTCTCCTCGGCCCATCGATTCACGCCCCCCACAGGCGATCGGCGACGCGGCCCACCAGCTCGAGCTTCCGCCACTGGACGTCCTCGTCGATGCTGTTGCCGATGACGACCGATGCGAACCCACACTGGGGCGAGATCGCGAGCCGATCCAGGCCTCCGGCGATCTTCGCGGCTTCGTCCATCCGGGCGAGGAGCGTACCCTCGGTCTCCATCGCCGGCGACTTCGTCGACACGATGCCCATCACCATCAGGGCGCCGGCCCGGAGGAACCGGATCGGCTCGAGATCCCCGTCTCGGTCGAGGTCGTCCCATTCGACGAGGAACGCGTCGTACGGCAGCGCTCCGAAGACCCGATCGGCGACCGGTTGCAATGAGCCTTCGCACATCCAGGAGGAGCGGAAGTTGCCTCGACAGATGTGCAACGCGACCGTGACGTCGGCCGGGACGTCGCGAAGCACCTCGGTGTCGGCTGCGATCGCCGCATCCACCAGACCCTCGATCCGGTGGCCCCGCGCCGTGAAACGAGCCACCCACGCTGGGTCGACGAGGTACGGATACAGCGGGAAGTCGAACTGGATCGACGTCGCTCCGGGACGGATCGCGTCGGCCACAAGCCGTCGCTCGATCTCGACGGCGTCCGATACGAACTCCTCCAGGGAGCTGTAGCCGCTCCCATCCTGGCCGACCACCGTCGTGAATGGGTGCGTGAAGATCGACGCAGCCGGGAACGTCACCTTGAACGGGAACCCGCCAGACGCGTCCTGCATGAACGCAGCTTCGCGAGCGCCGGGAGAGTCCACGGGTCGCAGCCGATCGACGATCTCGTGGATGCGCAGCTGGACGTCCTCGCCATCGGCGTTCTGGAACGAGACCGTCTTTTCGGTCCGCACCCCAGCCACCGCGTCGTAGAAGGAGTTCATGAACATCCAGCGGCGGAACTCGCCATCCGTGACCACATCGAGCCCGCACGCGATCTGGCGGCGGACGGCCTCCCTGATCGCTTCGTCCTCGATCGCCCTGAGCTCGCTCGCATCCTTGGCGCGCTCCTCCGCGAGCACCCCGGAATGACCTTCGTCGTAGTACCGCGCCACGGCGGCCCGCAGCGTGGCCGGCCTGAGCAGGCTTCCCACCGTCTCGGCGCGCGCCGGGGTGCGAGCGCGCCTCAAACGTCCCACCGCACCCACGTCGACGCCGGAGCCCGGAACTCCCACCCCCGGAGCTCGACCGGCCGTGCAGGATCGAGCCGCAGGTTGGGCAGCCGGTCGAGGAGGATCTCGAGCGACACGCGCGCCAGATGGCGCCCGAACCATGCCCCCAGGCAGAAGTGCGTCCCGATCGCGAACGCGAGATGCGCGCCGTCGCTCCGATGCATATCGAACCGATCGGGATCGGCGAATCGGCGCGGATCCCGGTTGGCCGACGAGAGCACGGCGCCGATCAGCGCGCCCTCGGGGAGCTCCACCCCGTCGAGCACGACGGATCTCGTGGTCTGCCGTGTCGAGGTTCCGACGGGACCGCACCACCGAAGCGTCTCTTCCACGGCCTTCTTCACGAGCGAGCGAGCCGTCGACACCTCGTCGAGTTGCTCGGGATGCACTCCGAGGGCCCAGACCGCGAGGCCGATCAAGTCCCGCGGCTCCTGAAGCCCGCCGGAGAGCATCAGCTTCGTGTTCGCGACGAGCTCCGTTCGGCTCATGCGATCCCCCTCGGCATCGTGATGGAGCATCCATGACAGGACGGAACCGTCGGGCTGCCCTTCCAGCCGATCCAGGACGCGCTCGATCGCCGCGCCGAGCTCGGCGCTCGCGCGATCGGCCGGCGCCTGTTTCTCCGGATCGCCCTCGAAATTCGCGAGCCCGAGCATCATCGCCTGGTTCCACCCGAGGATGGCTTCCCAGGCGACCTCCTCGAGCCCGAGCATGAACCGGAGCGACCGGACCGACATGGGGTCGCAGAACGCGGTGAACAGATCCGCTTCCCCATCGTCCGCGATCCCGTCGATGAGCTCGTGCGCGAGCCTCGGGATCATGCCGTGCATCCGTGCCTCGACGTCGCGCGGCCGGAACGGCGCTTCCGTGATGCGCCGAACACGCTGCTGGTCGGGCCCCTCCGATCCGAGCATGTTCGTGCCCATCGTGCGATTAAGGGTCGACGGCGTCGTTGCACCCGTGAACACGTCCGGCGTCAGATCCACCTCTCGGACATCGTCGTAACGGGTCACCAGCCACAGCTGCACGGCGGGCACCCAGCTGACGGGTTCGTCGTCCCGGAGCCGTGCGTAGACCGGGTACGGGTCGGTCTCCAGCTGCTCCAGCGTCACGGTCTCGCCGAGGCTCACGGATCCCTCCCAACGGTCGCGCGGCTGAGGTATTTTGGGGCCGAATCATCGTCGCGCGCAAACCGCGCGACGAGGGCGAAGGAGCGGTCGATGGACACGGACGGGAAGCGCCTGAGACTCCTCTACCCAGACATCCACGGTCTCGAGCGGGGGAAGTACCTCTTCGGAGATTGGGCCTCGACGGGGATGGCCGCGTTCTGCATCGGCGTGTATCCGCTGACACACGACAAGGAGATCCTCGCCATCCCGCGGACCCAGTTCGACGTCGGTCTGCATGACGTTGAGGCCATGCTCGATCGCGAGTCGCTGCGACCGGGATGGGAGCCGAACACCGTGGTCGGACTCGCCGACGTCGAGCTGCACGGCGAGCCGGCGCCTTGGGACACCCGCAACGCCCTCCGTGAGGCGTGTCGAGCGTGGGAGGACATGGGGCTCGATCCGCAGGTCGCGTTCGAACTCGAGTTCTACCTGCTGGAGGCCGGCGTCGACGGCGCATGGCTGCCGGTATCGATCCCCGGGCACCGCGTGTACGGGACGGGGATGTCGGTGGACCCGTCGGGAACGATCGACGACGTCGTCAACGTCGCGCTCGGATGCGGCTTCCCGGTCGAGAGCTGGTGCAGCGAGTACGACAACGCCGCATACGAGGTCAACGTCCGCTACGACGACGCGATCCCTGCGGCCGATGAGGCCTTCCTGTTCAAGTTGCTCGTCCGCGAGATCTGCGAGCGGCACGGCAAGCTCGCGACGTTCCTCGGCAGGCCGCTCGGCGACCGCGGCGGCAGCGGACTCCACATCAACTTCTCGTTCCGTCGAAGCGATGGGTCGAACGCGTTCCACGATCCGAACGATCCCGAGGGGATCTCCGATCTGACTCGCCGATGCATCGCGGGGCTCCTGTTCCACCACGAAGGCATGGCCGCGATCCTCGCTCCCCATGTGAACGCGTACAAGCGTCTCCAGCCCGACATGCTGAACGGCTACTGGGCGAACTGGGGCCACGACGACCGATCGGTGACGGTGCGCGTACCCCCAGCACGGGGGGCCGGGACCCGACTCGAGCAAAGGACGTCGGACGCGGCCGCGAATCCGTACCTTGCGGCGGCGGCGGTCCTGCACGCAGCCCGGTTGGGCGTTCAGAACGAGCTGGAGCTCCCGCCGCCCCAGGAACCCGGGGCCCCGCCCAACACGGACGTGCGGATCCCGCCCAACCTGGACGCGGCGCTCGACGCGCTCGGGAAAGACGACGACCTGGTCGAGGCTCTAGGCCGCGAGCTCGTCGAAGCGTTCACGATCCTCAAACGCGCCGAGTGGGAGCGCTACCTCGCCTCGGGGGCCGACCCGGCGACCACGGACGTGACGCCGTGGGAGCTCGCGTATTACCTGCCGTTCCACTGAACGGCGAGGACCGACGGAAGGGTCACGCGTGCGGATCCAGGGGAAGGTGGCGATCGTGAGCGGTGGCGGCACCGGGATCGGTGCCGCCACCGCGCGACGGTTCGCCCAGGAAGGGGCCCACGTCGTCGTCACCGGGCGCCGCGAGGGTCCGATCCGGTCGGTCGCGGACGAGATCGGCGGCGTCGCCGTCGCCGGCGACGCCGCCGACCCCGCCCACGTCGAGCAGCTCACCACCGTGACGCTGGATTCTTTCGGCCGGCTCGACATCGTGATCGCGAATGCCGCGGTGGCGTTGGGAGGTGCGGCCGGCGACGTCTCCGACGAGTCGTGGAAGCGGACCCTCGACGTGAACGTGACCGCACCGCTCCTGCTCGCGCGCGCGGCTCTGCCTTCGTTGCAGGAGCACGGGAACGGAGCGATCGTGCTGGTGTCCAGCGTCTCGGGTCTCGTGAGCTCCGCAGGGTCCGTGGCCTACGTCAGCTCCAAGACGGCGCTCCTGGGATTGATGCGATCGCTCGTGGTGGACTACGGGCCGCACGGCGTTCGGACGAACGCCGTATGCCCCGGTTGGGTCGTCACCCCGCTGGGCGACGAGTCGATGGACGAACTCGCGGCGGAGCGGGGCATCTCGCGCGAGGATGCGTACCTGCGCGCGACCGCTCACGTGCCGGCTCGGCGACCGGCGACCGCCGAGGAGATCGCCGCCTGCTGCCTGTTCCTCGCGAGCGACGATGCTTCGATCGTCAACGGCGCCACGCTGGTCGCCGATGGCGGCCAGATGGCGGTGGATGTGGGGAGTCTCGCGTTCGACGATCCGGGCGGCTGAGCGCGACCGTCAGGCCGTCAGTGCCGAGACGCGCGCGACGATGTCCCGGCACAGCGCACCGACCGCCGCCGGATCGTCGGTGAACTGCGACGGCTTGACGCAGATGGACGTGAAGCCGGCTTCGACCTGCGCGGGGATCGTTCGCAGCGCTTCCCCCAGATCCGCCACGCCCACCGCGTCGGAGAACAGGCCCCTGGTACCGCCCACCATCTCGAGCTCATCCATGCTGCGATTGGCGTCCGCCATCGCCGAGCGCACGCGAACGAGGTCGTCCGAGGTCGGTCGACCCAGGGGGTTGAATCCGCTCCCATAGTCGACCAGCCGGCGGAGCAACCGATCATGGAGGCGCGCCCCGCCGAACCAGAGCGGCGGTCCCTCCGAGCGGACGGGCTTCGGTTCGAGGAAGACGTCGGTGAACAGGTAGTGCCGGCCGTGGAAGGACGCAGGGCTCTCGCCCCACGCACGTCGCCACGCCGCCAGGTGTTCATCGAGCCGCGCTCCGCGCTCCTCGAACGGCACGCCGAGAGCCTCGTATTCGTCGCGATGCCAGCTGACCGTCGGCTGTACGACGAGACGGCCTTCGGAAAGGAGGTCGAGCGTCGCGAGCTCCTTCGCCAGGAGCAGGGGGTGGCGCAGTGGCGGGATCACGGCGCCGGCCACGAGTCGGACCCGCTCGGTGGCGGCGGCGACCGCCGCCAGCAGCAGGAGGGAACTGGGCCACGGCGTCCGCGGGTCCTGGTTCTCCGGCAGCGCATAGTCCCGGGGGTTCTCGGGCTGGCCGGCCTTGCCGGAGCTCAACCCGAGCACGACGTGCTCGCTCACCATCACCGCGTCGAACCCCGCATCCTCCGCGTCCCGGGCCATCCGTACGAGCGACTGCAGGTCGTTCGGGGACACGAGGGTCCAATTCTCGCTGAGGATCAGTATCAGCTTCGGGGGCGTCATGCTGCGAACAGGGGGCGGCCGGAACTCCTCGGGATCCCGGCCGCTTCGACCCCTACTCCTGATGCGTTCGGAGCTCCGGGATGGCGATGCGCGCGGGTTGGCGACCCTTGAAGAGGAGCGCTGCGACCAGCCCGATCCCGAAGAGGATCGCGGCGTACATCGGAGCGAGCAGCGTCGGGCTCTTCACCTGATAGAAGGCCCCGAACACGGCCCCTCCGGTGACGGCGATACCGAGCAGTGCCGCGATCCACAGTCCGACTCGATTCGGGTGATCCTGGAGCCCGAGCAGAGCCCCGATCGACATCATCAGATACACGACCACGAGCGCGAACGCCCCGAACGTCGACATCCACCCGAAGATCGCCGCGTAGTGAGGCGTGTCGGGCAGTGCGAACAGGGACGTCCACGCTTGGGTCGCCCAGATCAGCAGGGCCTGGATGACCATCAGGAACACGATCGCCCCCGCGGGAGTACCGAAGCGGGCAGACACCTTCGCGAGCATGCCCGGGAGGCGCCGATCCCGCGACATCGCGAAGACACCTCTCGTGGAAGCGACCGCGGCACCGATCCCGACCGCCATCATGTCGAGCAACACGATGAGCTCGAGCAGCCGGACCGTTCCGGTAGAGCTGTACTGACCACCGAGTGCGAACACCGGAGCGAGGAAGACATCGGGGGTCGAGAACGTCTCCAGGCTGAAATGGAACCCGGCGACCTGCGTGTAGGAACCGATGAGGTAGAAGACCGAGACGATGGCCACCGACAGGAGAACGGCCCTCGGGATCTGTCGCTTCGGTTGGGACGTCTCCTCAGCCAGATTCGCGGCCGTTTCGAACCCCACGAAGATCAGCAGCCCGTAGAGGACCCCGAAGAGGACCCCGCTCAGGCCCCCCGTGGTGGATCCGCTCGGGTTGAACGCCTTGCCGAGGTCATTGCCACTGCCCACCTTGGCGATCACATAGATGTTGAACGTCAGGAGCACGAGCATCGACACGAGGGCGAGGCCGAGCTGCAACCGCGTTGAGAGCTTCACCCCCAAGAACAGGACGAAGAACAGCACGACGGCCCAGATGACGTTCCATGCCCACACCGGCAGCGGCTCCCTGTTGAACTCCGTGAGGATCGTGTCGTGGATGAATCCGCCGATGAAGACCCCCAGGCCGACCGTCAAAGCGATCGCCCCGCCGTAGTAGAGCCATCCGGCCGCCGACCCGAGGGTCGATCCGAGACCGTTCGACACGTAGTCGTACAGCGAGCCCGCTGCATGGATTCGTTTCGCGTACTGAGCCACGATCCAGCCGAGCGCGAAGATGCCGACGGCGGAGATCAAGACGGCAAGGGGCGCTGCGACGCCCGCGCCCTTCCCGGACGCCGAGAGAACGCCCATCAGCAGAGGGAACACGAACGCCGTCGAGAACACGGGGCCGATGAACCCCACGGACTGGGCGATGCAATCCCACAGGGAAAGCTTCGCCGCGCCTAACCGTTCGTAGCCCGACCGTTCCTGTACGTCCATCTCCGGACCCCCTCCCGCAGGCTCTACCGTCGGCCGCCTCAGGCCGCCGTGCCTTCTCCCGTCCATCCGTCGCCCGGCCGCTCGAACCACACGTGCACCTGGCCGGTGCCGACGGACGCCTCATACTCGCTGAACAGCTCCCCGGGCGCTTGACATCGCGCGCCGCCGATCGCGGCCGCCATCATCAGATAATGTCCGAACTTCCCCTCGGGCGCGTGCTTCCGGTACTCCGGCATCCAGTCGATCGCGCCGGCGTGATCCCCCTTCTGCAGCAGGTCCATCACGTGCCGGTCCGCGGCCCAGGCCTCCGGCGAGATCAGGTTGCGACTCGGGTCGCTCGCCTCGTGCTGCCGGAGCTCGCGGAACCGGAAGAATCGGTGGGTCATGCCCCCCGACGCGAGCAGCACCACGCGCCGATCCAGGCCGGCGATCGCCTTGCCGATCAGCTCGCCGAACAACAAGAAGTCCTCCGTGGTGCACGTCTGGTTGACCGCAACGCTGATCCAGGCGGTCGCCGGGTCGCCGAGGAACGTCCAGACGTTGACCGTCCCGTAGAAGATCGGAAGGTACGGGTCGTCGCAAGCCAAGATCCAGATGTCGTCGCGCCCTTCCGCTTGATGCGCGATCGCGCGCGCGAGCCCAGGGTCCCCCGGGATGTCGTACGGGATCGCGCTCATCCCCCGCGGGAGCTCATGGCTCGTGAAATGTCCTTGCCGCCGCTCATGCGACGTCACGATGTGCTCGAACGTCGATTCCCAATGCGTGTCGAAGACGATCACGACGTCGGGGTGCAAGCGATCGAGCACTTCGGCCTTCAGCCGGTGCAGACCCGGCACGAGGCTGATCTCCCTGCCCTCGTTGATCTCCAGCCGGACCTCTTCGGGCAACATGATCGTCGGCACGTGCGCGACGAGTCCGGCTCCGACGACCTCACCCATGGCTCAGGTCCTCCCCTCCTGCTCACCTTCCGCTGGACGATCGCGCGCCGCGGGCGCGGGCGCGACGACCGTGTTCTTCACGTCCGCGTAGAAATCGAAGCTCCACACGCCGCCCTCGCGACCGACCCCGGAGTCCTTCGAACCGCCGAACGGTGCGTTCAGGTCGCGCACGAAGAAGCAGTTGACCCACACCGTCCCGGCGACGAGCCGCTCGGAGACCCGCTGGGCGCGGGCGAGGTCCGACGTGTAGACGGTGGCGGCCAGTCCGAAGTCGGTGGCGTTGGCGAGCGCGACCGCCTCGTCCTCGTCGGCGAAAGGCTGAGCCGTGAGGACCGGTCCGAAGACCTCCTTCGTGAGGATCTCGGAGCCGGCGGGCGCGTCGACGAACAGCGTCGGACGGTGGTAGAGGCCGCCGAGCTGGGGAACGACGCCCCCGCCGAAGACGAGCCGCGCGCCGTCCGCCTTCGCGCGCTCGACGAACCCCTCGACCCGCTCGAGATGGGCGCGGGTGATAAGGGGTCCCAGGTCGGTGCTCTCCTTCCGCGGGTCGCCTTGGCGGATCGCCGACGCGGCCTCGGTGAACCGGTCGATGAACCCGTCGTAGATGGAACCCTCGATCAGGAGCCGCGTGCCGGCGAGACACACCTGGCCCGCGTTGTCGAACTGGTTGATCGCCTGCCGCAGGGCGGCGTCGGGGTCCGCGTCGGCGAAGATCAGGAACGGCGATTTCCCCCCGAGCTCGAGGGAGACCGGCGTGAGGTTCTCGGCCGCGGCCCGCGCGACCAGTCTGCCCGTGTCGACCGAGCCGGTGAACGCGATGCGGGCGACGTCGGGATCGCTCGTGAGCGCGGCGCCGGCCTCCTCGCCGACCCCCTGCACCACGTTGAAGACGCCGTCGGGGAGGCCCGCGTCGCGCGCGACGTCGGCGAGGAGCGACGCGGTGAGGGGCGCCCATTCGGGTGGCTTCTGGATCACCGTGTTCCCCGCCGCCAGCGCGGGTGCGATCCGCCAGGTCGCGAGCATCAGGGGCGCGTTCCATGGACTGATCACGACGGTGACTCCCGCCGGGTCCCACGAGACGTGCTCCGCGTTGCCATCGTACGTGGCGTCCGCGGTCCCTTCGAGCGCGAGGAGCCGATCCGCGAAGAACCGGAAGTTCCGCGCCACCCGGGGCATCACCGAGCGCAGATGCGAGCGCAGGAGGGAACCGTTGTCGACCGTCTCGACCGTTGCCAGCTCGGCTACACGCGCCTCGACGCCGTCCGCGATCCGGTGGAGGATCTCCGCCCGTTCCTTGGGCCCGGTCCTGCTCCAGCCGTCGAAGACGGCGCGCGCCGCGGCGACGGCCGCGCGAGCTTCGGATGCTCCGCCGCGCGCGACGTCCGCGATGACCTCTTCGTCGATCGGGGACACGTCCTCGAACCGTTCCGTCGACGACACACGCTCTCCGCCGATCCAGTGATCGGTGGAGACCGCGATGTCATCGACGATGGTTCGTTCGCCCGTGGTGGCCCCTCCACGATGACCGGCCGCGGCCGGTCGTTCGGGTACGAACGGTAGGGTCGACGTCGCGGCACGTCAAACGGCGGGGTCGCGCATGGGTTCCCGGGATGACCTGCAGCGCGCCGCATGGTTGCATTACCGCCGATGGGCACCCTGTCTCCCGGCGAACAGCCACTCGACGTCACGCGATTCGACGTGGAGAGTGCCAGCGACCTGCTCGGGACCTGGGTCCGGCACACGCCGGTCGCCGAGCTGGAGCGCGGGGCGTTCGGCATCCCCGGGCGACTCGTCCTCAAGCTGGAGCTCTTGCAGCACACGGGCTCGTTCAAGCCTCGCGGCGCGTTCAACCGGATGCTGACCGCCGACATCGACGAGACGGGTGTGCTCGCGGCATCGGGCGGGAACTTCGGGTTGGCCGTCGCGTACGCCGCGCACCGTCTGGGGCATCCGGCGGAGATCTTCGTTCCCTCCACGTCGCCCCCGATGAAGATCGAGCGGATCCGGTCGTATGGGGCGACGGTGCACGTGGTCGACGGTTTCTACGCGCAAGCCTACGCGGCCTGCGAGGAGCGAGCGTTCGACACCGGCGCGGCGTTCCTGCACCCGTACGACCAGCCCGCGGTGGTCGCCGGCCAGGGCACCCTCGCGCAGGAGCTCGGAGACCAGGAGCCGACGCTCGACACCGTGATCGTCGCGGTGGGCGGCGGTGGTCTGATCGGCGGGATCGCCGCGTGGTTCGCGAGCGACGTCCGGGTGATCGGCGTCGAGCCGGAACGGTGCCCGACGCTCACCGCCGCGCTCGCGGCGGGCAAGCCGGTGGACGTCGAGGTCGGGGGCGTAGCCGCCGACGCGCTGGGCGCGGGACGCGCCGGCATGATCGGGCTTGCGATCGCCCAGCGGTACGTCGAGCGGGTGATCCTCGTGACCGACGACGACGTCACCCGAGCGCGACGCCTCCTCTGGGACGACTGCCGCGTTGCGGCGGAGCCGGGAGCGGCGGCCCCACTGGCGGCCCTCCTGTCGGACGGCTACGTCCCGCAGCCCGATGAGCGGGTCGCGCTCGTCGTCTGCGGCGGCAACGCGGATCCTGCCGACCTGGCCGCGGCCGCGTCGGACGACACCGACTGAGGGCCGGCCTCACCCTCCGAAACGTTGGGTGAGCTCCGGAGCCGCACGCCGGCGGAGCGCGGCGAACACCCGCTGGCGTTCGAGCGCTTGCAGGAGCATCAGGTGGTTCTGCGGGATGTCGTGGTCCGCGAAGAACGCTTGCACGTCGGCGACGAGGTCGGGATCCGTCAATGTCCGGATGCCTCCAGCGAGCGCGATCGCGTTCGATGGCGCGATCCGCCCAAGGAGGTCGTCCCACCGTTCGCGGACGAAGCGCCACGCCCGTGGCCCGAGGTCCCGATTGACCTGCGCCCGCGCCAGTATGAACGGGGTGTCCTGCGCCCGGATCTCGTCGGTGGTGGTCGCTCGCAACGTTCGCTCGAACAGCTCCTCGTCGCGGAACCGCGTGAGCGCGTACAGGTACCGGTCGTGCTCCTGCGGCGTCGGCGCGTCCTTCGCTCGCGCCCGGAACCGTTCGTAATCCTCCGGGCCGCCGGCGAACGCGACCACGTCGACCGCCGCGGCCGCCACCGAGGGTTCCACGTCGGCGCCCGCGCGCGACTCGGACTCCGCTTCGCGCGCGGCTGCCTGCGTTTCCAGGTCGTCCCCGAGGATGCCGAGCGCACGGATGAGGTCGCCTCGGAGCTCGCGGTCGAGATCACCGTCCTCCGGCCGGCCCTCCCATCCGAGGCGTTCGAGGGCAGGCCGCACGAGGTTCCTGACGAAGTCGCGGAACCGGTCGCGAGCTGCTCCCTCGACGAAGCGATCGCACCACGCGAGCCCGGCGACGATCGCCTGCCAGACCGAGGGATCGGTTTCCTGAGCGAAGCCGGCGACGAGATCGATGAACGACGAGGCCGATGCATCCCCTGCAACCACCGAGGCCCATGCGTCGTCGACCAGGCACTGCCGTTCCGCAGGCGTGAGATCCGTGGAGGCGCGCGCGGTCAACCGGGCTCGCAACTCGTCGTCGTAGAAGACCCGAACGAAGGCCGCTCCGCCCGCGTTCCCGATCACCACGGCGTCCCCGGAGACCAGCGGGAGCTGGAGGCCCTCGCGCTCGACGAGCACGCGGTCGACCTGCTCGCCACCGCCCCAGACCTGTCGGACGATCAACGGCACCGGCCAGGTCGTGGGATCATCCGGATGCGATGGGCTGAAGCGCTTCTGATCGAAGCGGACCAGATCGCCGTCTCGATGCACGGCGATCGCCGGGTAGCCGGGCTGGAAGATCCACGCGTCCATGATCCGGCGGACCGGCTCCCCGGTCTCCTCGCCGATCGCGTCCCACAGATCGTGCGTCTCGGTGTTGGCGTACGCGTGGGCGCGCAGGTACCGGCGGATCCCGTCGCGGAAGCGGTCGCGGCCCAGCCACTGCTCGATCATCCGCAGCACGGCGCCGCCCTTCGTGTACGTGAGGGTGTCGAACATGCCGCTCGCGTCGTTCGGCGAATGCACCGGGTACTCGATCGGACGCGTCGTCTCCAGGGCGTCGATCTCGAAGGCGTTCGCACGGATGCGCTGGAACACGTCGAAGACCCTCCAATCCGGCTCCATCGCATCCACGCACAGGTAGGACATGAAGGTCGCGAACGCTTCGTTCAGCCAGATCCCGTTCCACCAGCGCATCGTGACCAGGTCCCCGAACCACATGTGCGCGAGCTCGTGCGCGATCGTCTCCGCGACGTCGAGGCGCTCCGCGAAGGTCGCGAGCGCGTCGTTCATCAGTAGGAGCGTCTCGCGGTAGGTCACGAGCCCCGTGTTCTCCATCGCGCCCTGCGCGAAGTCCGGGATCGCGGCCTGGTCCAGCTTCGCCTCGGGATAGGCGATGTCGTAGTAGTCGGCGAACCAGCCCAGCGCGAACACCCCGACCTCGCCGGCGAAGCCCGTGAGGTGCTCCTTCCCGGGCCGGCAGGCCACCCGGAGCGGGACGCCGCGCGCGTCCGACGGTTCGGTGACGACGAGCCGCCCGACGATCACGCAGACGAGGTAGGTCGACATGATCATCGTGTCCGCGAACCGGACGCTCACCCGACCGTCGGCGAGCGAGCTCCGTTCGATCTCGGGCGCGTTGGACAGCGCGGTCAACCCGGCGGCCGCGACGACCGTGATGCCGAAGGTTGCCTTGAGGTCGGGCTCGTCCCAGCACGGGAAACACATCCTGGCGTCCGTCGCTTCGAAGTGGGTGGCCGCGATCACGTGCGAGGCGCCCTCGTCGTCGTACCGCGATCGGTAGAAGCCGACCATCCGGTCGTTGAGCGTGCCGCGGAACCGGAGCCGAAGGCTCCACTCTCCCGGCGTCGCCGTGTCCGCGAGTCCAAGGGTCACCCGCTCGGAGCCCGCGTCCAGGACGACCTTCTCCAGATCGATCGCGGAACCGCCCACAGCCTCGAGCGAGCCGTCCAGGACCTCGAGCTCTTTCGCGTTGAGCACGATCTCGGTCACCGGTTCGTGCACGGTCACCGCGATCGCTTCGTAGCCCTCGAACGTGGCCGTGTCGAGGGAGGGCTCGAGGGTGAGGTCGTAGCGTGATGGGATCACGCTCCGCGGGAGGCGGTACGTGGCCTCAGAATCCGTCGACGGCTCGTGATCCACGCAGGTCTCAGTCGTCGACGTAGGAGAGCCAGTCGGCGTGCCGCGGGTCCTCGCCCTTGGTCGCGGCGAAGAAGGCGTCCTGCAGCTCCTTCGTCACGGCACCGCGGTGGCCGGCCCCCACCTGGCGGTCGTCGACCTCGCGGATCGGGGTGAGCTCGGCCGCTGTCCCGGTGAAGAAGCACTCGTCCGCGTTGTAGAGGTCGGTACGAACGAGGTTCTCCTCCCGGACGATGTAATCGCGCTCCCGAGCCAGCGTGATCACGCTGCCGCGCGTGATGCCATCGAGGCACCCGGCCTGGGTCGGCGGGGTGAACAGAACCCCGTCGCGGACGATGAAGACGTTCTCGCCCGACCCGTCCGTGATGAAGCCCGCCTCGTTGAGCATGATCGCCTCGTCGTAGCCGGCCTTGAGCGACTCGACCTTGGCCAGCACGCTGTTGATGTATTGGCCATCCGCCTTGGCGGCGGCGGGGAGCGCGTTCTGGGAGTTCCGCCGCCAGCTGCTGATCTTGATCCGCACACCCTGTTCGAGCGCGTCCTCGCCGAGGTACGCGCCCCACGGCCAGACCGCGATGCTCACGTTGACGGGAGCGTTGAGGGGATTCACACCCATCTCGCCGTACCCGCGGAAGGCGATCGGTCTGACGTAGCAGCTGGTCAGACGGTTGACCCGGATCAGGTCCTTGGTCGCGCGTAGGAGCTCCTCGTAGGAGAACGGGAGGTCCATGTGATAGAGCTTCGCGCTCCGGAAGAGGCGGTGGAGGTGCTCCTCCAGATGCCAAACGGCGGCGCCCCGGGCCGTCTCGTACGCCCGGATACCCTCGAAGACCCCGCTGCCGTAATGCAGCGCGTGCGAGAGCACGTGGATCCTGGCATCAGCCCAATCCACGAGCTCGCCATCCATCCAGATCTTCTCGACCTCGGCGATGGGCACCGGGAGCTCCTCCTCGTGATGGTCCCCGCCCCGCATCGGGGAGGGGACAAGGATACCGACCGACGAGCACTCCTGCGGGGGGATCAGGCAAGGTCGTAGGCGCGCCACACGCTCGGGGATCGTGGCTCGAGCACCCGGTCGAGATCGCCGAACCGGTCGGCGGCCCATGCCTTCGTCTCCGCGACGGCGTCGGCCAGCAGGTCCGGGAGGACGTTCCAGGTCCATGAATAGACGCCAGCCTCGACCTCCGCGAAGTACCGCTCCATCGTGAGCTCGCTCTCCTGCCAGACGGTCGAGAGCTCGCGAGCGTTGGCGCCGAGCGAAGCCATCGCGTGATCCAGCTCGGCGCCGCGACTGACGTCCAGGCCGACCCGTCGGGCGGTCTCGCCGATCCGAGCATCCAGATGGTCGCCGATCTCCCGCCACGGTCCCTCGTTGAACCCGATGTTTATCAGGAGGACGCCGCGGGGGCGCACGACGCGGACCAGCTCCCGCAACGCGTCCTGCCAGAGGGGGATCAGGTGGAGCACGTGTCGCGCGAGCGCGCCGCCGAAGACACCGTCGGCGAACGGCAACCGCGTGGCATCGGCGATGACCAGCGGAAAGGGGACGCGGCCCTCGGCCTTGTCGACCAGCTTCCCGAGCATCGGCGCCGACAGATCGACCCCGATCATGCGGATCCCTGCGCGATGGAGAGGAAGCCCGATCAGCCCCGTCCCGACCCCGATCTCCAGGCACGGTTGCCGGACTTCCAGCTCGCGACGAAGGAGGTCGGTGGTCGCCGCGCTCGCCTCCGCGGTCAGTCCCCTGGTCTCGTCGTAGACCTCGGCGGCCCGGTCGAACGGGATCGACCCACCCGAGCTCACGACACCGGCACCCGTTTCGCCGGGTCGAAGAACGGCAGCGGGCTCACGGTCGCGCGACGCGGACCCGTGGACGAGCGCACGTCCAGCTGGGTCCCCTCCTCCCGGTGGGAGGAGGGGACCCACGCGTAGCCGATGTTCTTCTCCAGCCGCGGAGACCACGCGCCGGCCGTGACGCGCCCGATGGCCGCGTCGCCGGCCGGCGCCTCCCCCCGCTCAGCGTGCACCGGCCAGAAGTCGTTGAGCGCGCCCTCGTCGGTCATCGGCTCGCCCTCGATCTCGATCCCGACGAGCTTGCGATCGACGCCCTCCTCGGCGATGCGAGCGAGCGCCTCCTTCCCGATGAAATCCTGCGGTTGGTCGAGCTCGACGTACCGCTCCAGCCCGGTCACGTGGAACGGCGTGTCTTCCGGGCGGATGTCCGAGCCGTAGTTGAAGATGCCGGCCTCGATCCGTCGGGCCTCGCTCGGTGCGATCGCGCGGATCCCGAACGGTTCTCCGGCTTCCTCGACCCGTCGCCAGAGGTCATCCCCACGGGAGCCGTCCTGGAGGTAGATCTCGTAGCCCACCTCGCCGGTCCAACCGGTGCGGGAGACCACGACCGGGATCCCGTCGACGGCCGCCTCGGCGCAGCGGTAATAACGGAGGTCGGCGATCGCGTCGCCGAACAGCGAGCGGATCACGTCCTTGGATCGAGGCCCTTGGACCTGCATCGGCGAGACGTCGGCCTCCTGGATGTCCACCTCCATGCCCGCGAACGCAGCGACGCCCTTCGCGTAGAGCAGCGCATCAGAATCCGCGAGGGCGAGCCAGAACCGGTCCTCGTCCAGTCGGAGCAACACCGGGTCGTTCACGATGCCGCCCCGTCGTGCCGTGATCAACACGTACTTGCACTGGCCCACCCCACACGTCGTCAGGTCCCGGCATGTGAGGAGGTCGGTGAACTCGAACGCGTCCGGTCCCGTGATCTCCACGCACCGTTCTACGCTCACGTCCCACATCGTCACGTCGTTGACGAGCGCCCAGTACTCCGCGATCGGGTCGTCGTACAGCGTGGGGAGCAACATGTGGTTATAGAGACCCCAGCTGGTGCAGCCGGCGCGCTTCGTCGCCTCGTAGTAGGGAGACTTGCGGTACCAGGGCTGGACGTAGAACGTGAAGCTCTCGGATGCCACGGATCTCCTCCTCGGTTTCGGATCTGGTCGGGTCCGGGCAACCTACTCCACTTCACCCTGCCGATGTCATGCTCGCATCGAGGCTCCGAGTACGACCTGCCGATACCGTGGACGGACCCATGCGCGCGACCGATGAACAGCTCAGGCGGCGTCTCGACGTCGTCGGCGCGCGGATACCGGGGATCCCGTACGTCACGTCGGACGAGCCGCGGGGGTCGATCGTCTTCGGATCACAGGTCGAAGCGGTGCTCGGGCATCCGCCTGAGGCGTTCGAGGATGACCGCGGCCTGTGGGAACGCCTCGTCCATCCGGACGACCTCCCCGCCGTCCTCGAGGCGATCGACCGGGCGACGAAGACGAGGGTTCGGCGGGTGAACGAATATCGCGTTCGCTCGATCGACGGTTCGTACCGGTGGTTCCGGGACGAGGCGGTCGTCGATGCCGACCCCGACGGTGACGTCTGGATCGGGCTCCTGGTCGACGTGACCGATGCGCGGGAAGCCCAGGGCTCGCTCCGCCAGACGGTCGCCACCTTTCGGGCGCTCGTCGAACAGCTCCCCGCGGTCGTCTACTTCCACCGCCCTACCGACGGCGAACCCGCGAACATCCCTGAGTTCATGAGCCGCCGCTACGAGGAGATCTTCGGGTATCCCATCGACGAGCGCCTGGCGGATCCCGACCTCTGGTCGAAGATCCTGCATCCGGAGGACCGGGCGCAAGCCATGCAGACGGCTCGGCAGGCCGCCCGTACCGGCGAGCCGTTCTCGATGGACTATCGCGTGATCAGGAAGAACGGCGAAACCGCATGGGTCCACGACGAGACGGTGCTGGTTCGGGACGACGACGGCGATCCGTTGTTCTGGCAGGGCGTGGCCACGGACATCACCGCACGGAAGCGAACCGAGGAGGCGCTGCGCGCGGAAGCGGCGAAGTTCCGGACGCTGGCCGAGCAGATCCCCGCGGTCACGTACATCGAGCGGCTCGGCGGAACAGCGCAAGCCTTGTACATGAGTCCGCAGTACGCCGCGATCCTCGGGTACACGGCCGAGGAGAGGATGGGCGATGCCGGACTGTGGGAGTCGCGGCTCCACCCCGATGACCGAGCTCGCGTGCTCGCCGAGATCGACACGATGCGGGACGACGTCGAGGGGTGGTCGCTCGAGTATCGGATGCTCCACCGTGACGGACATACGGTCTGGGTGCGGGACCAGGCAGTGCTCGTCCGGGATGAGGATGGGACGCCGCTGTTCCACCAAGGGGTGCTTTTCGATGTGACGGACAGCAAACGAGCTGAGCGCGAGCTCCAACATGCCCTCGAGGAGCTCCGCCGGGCGGATGAGATCAAAGACGCATTCCTGACCGCTGTCTCCCATGACCTTCGCACGCCACTTTCGACGATCCTCGGGAACGCCATCACGCTCGAACACGGGGAAGCGCTCGGGCTCTCGGAGGCCGATCGGCGGGAGCTGCTCAGCACGCTCTCGAGCAAGGCTCGGCGGCTCACCGACTTGATCACGGACCTGCTGGACATCGATCGTCTCTCCCGCGGTGCCTTCGAACCCCGGTCCGCACCCGAGGAGATCGGGGCGCTGGTCGCGAGGATCGTCCGGGATACGGACGCGCTCGAGGGCCGTCGCCTCGAGGTGGATACGTGGCCCATCGTCGCCGTCATCGACCGTGCGATGGTCGAGCGGATCGTCGAGAACCTCATCGTGAATGCTGCCAAACACACGCCCGCCGCCGCCACGGTCTGGGTGCGCGTGCGGCGCCACCCGGACGGCGTCGAGATCGTGGTGGAGGACGATGGGCCGGGGATTCCCGAGGCCTTGCGGAGCACGCTGTTCCAGCCCTTCGAACGAGGACCGAGCGCCACCCCCCACGCGCCCGGCGTCGGACTGGGCCTTTCCCTGGTCGCGCGGTTCGCCGAGCTGCACGGGGGTCGCGCCTGGGTGGAGGAGCGAGCGGGAGGAGGCGCCTCCTTCCACGTGGTGATGCCGGCCGAGGCTCCCGATCCCCGTCGCTAGTTCGCCGACGGATCGAACGGCATCGTCCGCAAGATGGCGTACCCCGGACCGAGCCGCGTGAGTACCGCGTCCCACAGCCGCTCGGGCTCGTCGTGGAAGACGTCCTCGCGCCGCGCCGGCGTGACGATCCAGGCCTCCTCCTCGAGCTCCGCCTCGAGCTGGCCCGGGCCCCAGCCGGAGTAGCCGGCGAAGACACGCGCTCGACGGATCGTGCCGAGGTCGACCTGATCGGCTTCCTCGGATAGGAAGCCGATCGAGTCGAACGCGACGACGCCCGCCTCCGAGGGATCTTCGAAGTCCGCCACCACCACGGCCGCCTCGGGCTGAACCGGACCACCGTGGAACAACGCCTCGCCTTCGCGCACGAGCTCCGCGAGCGGTGGGACCGCCTCGTCCACCGTCACGTCGAACGGCCGGTTCAGGACGACGCCCACCGCACCCTCCTCGTCGTGATGACCGATCAGCACGACCGTCCTGCGGAAGTTCGGGTCGAACAACGACGCGTTCGACAGCAAGAGCTGTCCCGTCAGCGATCCCATGGCACCACCATCATGCAGCTTCGGTGGGCTATGCCTTAGGGACTTCCTTGGCGGGATCCCAGAAGGGAAGGGGGACGACCTCCGCCTTCAGGGGGCCGTCGGGCGACATCGCGACCACCGTCGACCCGTGCGCGGACAGCTCGACGGGGACCCACGCGTAGCCCATGTTGATCCGGAGACGCGGCGAGTAGGCCGCGCTCGTCAGGCGGCCCACCTCGCGACCTCCGGAAACGACCGGCCAGAAGTCCTCCAACCACATCGTCAGGGGCGCACCTGCCAACCGGACCCCCACGATCTTCTTCCGCACGCCTGCGACCGCGACCCGCTCGAGCGCCGCTCGCGCGATGACCCGGTGGTCGTTGTCCAGCTCTACCAGACGTTCCAAGCCGGTGACCTCGAAGGGGTTGTTCGTCACATCCATGTCGTTCCCGTAGTTGAAGATCCCGGCTTCCATCCGCCGCTGGTCGCTGGGCGCGATCGCGCGGATCCGGAACTCCTCGCCCGCGCTCATCACCCGATCCCAGAGCTCCGTGCCGCGCGCGGCGTCGCGGAGGTAGAGCTCGTAGCCGACCTCACCCGACCACCCGGTTCGCGACACGATGAGCGGGATCCCGTCCAGCTCGGCCTCCCCGCACCGGTAGTACCGGAGATCGGCGATCGCCTCGCCGAAGAGCTTGCGGATCAGCGGCTTCGACTTTGGACCCTGCACCTGCAGCGGTGACACGTCGGGCTCGCGGATCTCCACATCCAGACCGGCGAACGCCTGAACGCCGAGCGCGTACAGCAACGCGTCGGAATCCGCGAGCGAGAGCCAGAACCGATCCTGCGCCAGCCGGAGCAGGATCGGATCGTTGACGATCCCGCCGTCAGGGGCGCACAGCACGACGTACTTGCATTGCCCGACCTCGCACGCCGACAGGTCACGCGGGGTCAGGAGCTGGGCGAACCGGGCGGCGTCCGGACCTGCGATCTCGACCTGTCGCTCCACGGCAACGTCCCAGAGCGTCACGTGCTCCAGCAGGTGCCAGTACTCCGCAACATCGTCGTCATACAGCGTGGGGATCAGCATGTGGTTGTAGAGATCCCAGCTGGTGCACCCGGCTTCGACGGTTCGGGCGAAGTAGGGCGACTTCTTGTACCAGCTGGCGAAGTAGAACGTGAAGCTGTCGTTCACCCGTGGTTGCGGATCGGTCACGACCGTCGCCGCCCGTTGCGTCGACGTGCGGCTCTCCTGTCCTTCACGATCTCCCGGACGCAGTTGTACGCGGGGATCCCGCTCACGCCCCCGCCGCCGTGGGTGGCGCTCGAGCACTGGTACAGCCCCCGGATCGGCGTCCGGTAGTCCGCGTATCCGGGCGCGGGCCGCATATGGAACAGCTGTTCGGCCGAGAGCTCGCCGTGGAAGATGTTGCCTCCGATCAGCCCCCACTCGTGTTCCATGTCGTAGGGCCCGATCACCTGCATTTGGAGGATCGAGTCCTTGAACCCGGGCGCGAGCTCGTCGTAGCCGTCGATCACCCGGTTCGCGTAGGCATCCAACTCCTGCTGGTGCGGCTCCTCCGCGTACCCCGCCGGGCACCATTGGGTGAACAGGCTGACGACGTGCTTTCCTTCAGGCGCCATCGTCGGGTCGTGGAACGTGGGCATCACGCCGTCGCTGAACGGAGCGGTCGCCGGTATCCCCGCCCGCGCCTCCTCGAATGCCTTCTCGAGGTACTCCACTGAGTGGGCGAGCTCGAAGCCCCCGGTCAGGTCGCGATGCTCCGGGTCGGCTGTGAATACCGGAGCACGATCCAGTGCGAGGTTGATCTTGACGGTGCCACTCCTCGATCTCCAGCCCTCGATATCGGCGACGAACTCCTCCGGCAGCTCGCTCTCGTCGAGCTGCCGGAGGAACGTGATCTTCGGGTGGGTGGCGGCCACGACGATCGGCGCGGCGATCTCCTCGCCGGAGGCGAGGAGGACGCCCCGCACGGCGCCGCCGGAGGTGAGGATCCGGTCGACCGGAGCCTCGGTGCGGATCTCCGCACCGAGGCTCCTCGCGCTCGACTCGAGCGCTGCCGCGACGGCGCCCATCCCCCCGATCGGCGTCGCCCATGAGCCCAGGTGTCCTCCGCCGACATCACCGATCGAATGATGCGCCATCACGTATCCGGTGCCAGGCTCGTGCGGACCTGCCCAGGTCCCGATCAGACCGTTCAGTGCCATCACCGTCTTCACCTGGTCCGACTCGAAGAACCGATCGACGATGTCGGCGATCGACATCGTCATCAGACGCGTCAGATCCGCGACCCCGCGGACGCCGAGTCCCCGGTACCGCCAGGCGAGCGTGAGTTGCTCCTTCACATCCCCCAGCGCCCGCGAGCCGAGTCGAGGGGGCGTCCGCATCAACAGTGGCCCGAGCACATCGGCGAGGCCACCGATCCATGCCTCCCATCGCTCCAACGCGTCCGCGTCACGTTTCGAGAACTTCGCGAACTCGTCGTGGTCAGCCTTGGCGTCGTCCGACTGGATGATGCTGCGTCCGTCCGGGAACGGGACGAAGTACGGCCCGACCGGGATCCCCCGATAGCCGTGTCGCTCCAACCGGAGATCGTGGAGGATCGTGTTGGGCATCAGACTCATCACGTAGCTGAGCGTCGTGACCTTGAACCCCGGTGCCTCGGGCCAGGGCGCCATGGTGTCGGCCGCCCCGCCGGTCTTGTGTCGAGCCTCGAGGACGAGCGGCCATGCTCCGTCCCTCGCGAGGTACGCAGCTGCGACGAGGCCGTTGTGTCCCCCGCCGATGACGATCACGTCGTACGGGCCCGCGGTCGCCATCCGCCGACGATACGTCTGAACGGCATCAGGGTGGTATCGGACGCCGTTCAGGCGGAAGGACGATCTGACGTCGCGCTCAGGACCCCGACCGGCTCGCCGTCCATGGATCCCGCCGACGTGAACCGAGGCTGCGCGGCCGGTTCGGATCCATCCTCGACCTGCGGCTCGACCTCAGGCTCGTGCCGGAGCCGGATCAACGGCGAGAGCATGAGCGCCGCGAGCAGGGCGGTCACGCCGCCGATCCGATAGACCGGCTGCGGTCCGAAGCGATGCAGCACCGGCCCGGCCAGGATGTACGCGATCGCCAGCCCGCACGAGAGGACGGCGTCGAAGGCCGCCATCGTGCGGCTTCGAAGCGCATCCGGCGTGCGCCGTTGCATGATCCCGTTCTCCGCGACCATCGTGATGCCGTCGCTCGTGCCCATGATCAACAGGCAAACCAGGGCAACCGGGAATACCGGTGCCCACCCCACGCCGAACGCCGCTGCGGCGATCCCGAAGGAAGCGATGGCCAGCCACACCGGCTCCGTCCGCGCGTGCATGAACCGCCCGAAGGCCGCGCCGAGGACCGATCCGGTCCCCCAGCACGTGATGAGCAGCGCGAAACCGATCGATCCTGTCTTGAAGGACTCGGCCAGCGGCGCGTCCGCCACCATGCTCATCCCCATGCCGAGGACGAACACGAACCATGCGATCGCCAATCGGCGGAGGACCGATTCATGCCAGAGGAACGCGAGCCCCGCGAGGACGCCCGCGTCGTGATCGGTCGAAGCGGCCCGTTCGGTTCCCCGGTCCTCCTGGAAGTTCCCGTGGACCGTGAGCGTCAGGACCAGCGACACCCCGAAGGTGACGGCGTTGAGTGCGAAGACCCCGGACGCGCGGAACGGGAGCAGGAGGAGGAGACCACCGAGGAGAGGGCCGGCCGCGATGCCGGCGTGCACGCCCATCGTGATGAGGCCGTTCGCCCAGGAGATCTGGTCATCGGACTCGACGAGGTTGGGGATCGCCGCTCGCGATGCGGAGAAGAACGGCAGCTCGGCGATCGCCGATCCGAAGGCGAGGACGATCAGGGTCACGGGCGCGTGCGCGAACACCATCGCCAGGAAGAACGCGGCCGAGATCGCCTCAGACCAGATCATCACCTTCCTGCGATCGAAGCGGTCGCCGAACGCACCGGCGAAGGAGCCGAGCAGGCCGGCCACACCGAAGGTGAGGAGCAGGGTTAGCGCCTGCATGCTGGGGGAATGCGTCCGTTCCCAGACTGTGAAGTTGAGGGCCGTATACGCGGCCGCACCGCCGGTGATCGAGATCAGCCGACCGACGGCGAGACGCCGGATCTTGGTACGGGCGGATCGTTGACGGGTGCTCATGGAGCGGCTCCTCGAGAGGTGGTTCCGGAGAGGTGATCGGGCGACGGCAGGGGTGCGAAGTGGCACGCGGGGGACTCAGCGTCCGCCCGTATCTCCTGCCGAGATCACCATCTGCTCCATAGCCCATGCACGGTAGCACACACCGGCGGGGGACCGAGGACCCGGGGTCATGAGCAGGCGTCGGGCGGTCGATCGGGACCGGTCAATCGGGCAGCGTGACCGGGCGGACGCGCTTGGCTTCGATCGCCACGGCGATGTGCTCCAGCACCTCGGAAGGAACGTCGGAGTCGACGGTCACGCACATCAGCGCCTCCATCCCCTGCCCCTCAGGCTTCCGCCCGACGTCCATCGTCGCGATGTTGATCGAATGCTCACCGAGGATGGTCCCCACCTTGCCGATGATGCCCGGCCGATCGACGTAATTGAAGAACACCATCCGTGGCGCGGGCGCGATCTCGATGTCGAAGTCATTCACGTTCGTGATCCGCTCGGCGTTGCGGGTCACCACCGTGCCCTCCACGCTGGCCGGGCCCTCATCGGTCTCCGCGCGGATCGAGATGAGGCTGACGTAGTCCTGGCTCACGGTGGAACGCATCTCGCTGACCGTGACACCACGGTCGCGCGCGAGCATCGGTGCGTTGACGAATGACACCGGCTCGTTGACGGATCGGCCGAGGATGCCCTTCAGGATCGCGAGCGTGAGGACGCGGGTATCGTGCTCCGCGATCCTGCCCAGGTAGGAAGCCACGACGCTTCGGACCCCGCCCTGCGCGAGCCCTGCGGTGAGCGAACCGAGCCGTTCGGCAAGCGGGACGAACGGGCGGACGACCTCCGACACCTCGGCACCGGCCGAGACGTTCACCGCGTACGGCACGAACTCGCCTTTCAGCGCCAGCCGAACCATCTCGGCCACCGTCGTGCCCGCCTTGTCCTGCGCCTCGCGCGTCGCCGCGCCCAGGTGCGGGGCGACGACGACGTTGCTCATCCCGAACAGCGGAGAGTCGGTGGTGGGCTCGACGGCGAACACATCCAGCGCCGCGCCCGCGAGATGGCCGTCTTCGAGCGCCTTGGCGAGCGCCTCCTCGTCGACGATGCCACCTCGAGCGGTGTTCACGAGACGAGCGCCGGGCTTCATCATCCGGAGCTCCTTCGCTCCGATCAGTCCCTCCGTCTCTGGTGTGCGCGGCAGATGGATCGTCACGAAGTCCGACTGCACCAGGAGGGCCTCGAGCGTCGGCATCATCTCGACGCCCATCTCCTTCGCACGATCGACGCTCACGTACGGATCGAACGCGATCACCCGCATCCCGAACCCGGCGGCGCGTGCGGCGACGAGCGAACCGACCCGCCCGAGGCCCACGAGCCCGATCGTCTTGCCGGCGAGCTCGACGCCCTCCCACCGCGAGCGCTCCCAATGGCCGTCGATGAGGTCCGAATGCGCCTGGGGCACGTTGCGTGCCTGCGCCAGCAGGAGCGCCAGCGTCTGCTCGGCGGCGCTGATGATGTTGGATTGGGGCGCGTTGACCACCATGACCCCCCGCCGAGTTGCAGCCTCGACGTCGACGTTGTCCAGCCCGATCCCGGCGCGCGCAACGACCTTGAGATTCAAGGCGGCGGCGAGGACCGCTTCCGTGACCCGGGTCGCGCTCCGGATGATCAATGCGTCGTAGGGCGCGATCTCCGACGCGAGCGCCCCCATCGCGAGATCCGTCCGGACGTCGACCTGGAAGTCCTTCCGGAGGAGCTCGAGACCCTGGTCGCTGAGCCGCTCCGTGACGAGCACGCGCACGGTCAGCGAGCCTCCTGGAACACCTGCTCGGCGGCGGCGACCGCAGCCCCGCGCTTCACCGGGTGGTCGAGGCGTTCGAGCGTCATCTCGAGCGCCGCGAGGCCACGGATGATGTCCAGCTCGCTCACGTAGCCGAAGTGGCCGATCCGGAAGACCCTCCCCTTGAGCGGACCCTGTCCCGGCGCCAGCACGCATCCGAAATCCGACCGGATCCGGTCGCAGATCGTATCCGCGCTGATGCCCTCCGGTGCCCGGATCGCCGTCACCGTCCAGTTGTCATCGAGCCCCTGGCCGAACAGATCGAGACCGAGGGCACGAACCCCATCCTTCACGGCTCGGCTGAGCCGCTGGTGCCGCAGCAGCGCGGTGTCCACCCCGTCTTGGAAGTACAGCTCCAGCGCTGCGTGCAGCCCCTGCATCACGCTGATCGCCGGCGTCCACGGGTTCTCCGGATCCGGGAGCTCCGCGAACCGTTGATACTCGCGCCAATCGAAGTAGAACCGAGGGTTCTCGGCTTCCTGGGCCGCTCCCCACGCGCGATCGCTGATGGCCACGAACGAGATCCCCGGGCTGGCGGAGAGGGCCTTCTGGGACCCGCCGATCGCCACGTCGATCCCCCAGTCATCGAACGCGAACGGCACCGCGCCGAGGCTGCTCACCACGTCGACGACCACCATCGTGCCGGCGTCCTTGGAGACCCGTGCGAGTTCGCGGACCGGTTGGATCACGCCGGTCGACGTTTCCGAGTGCGTGAGGAGGACCGCCTTGATCCCGGGATGCCGAGCGAGCGCGTCCGCGACCCTGTCCGGATCGAGTCGCGTCCCCCACTCCTCCTCCAATGGGTGCACGGTCAGCCGGAACGCCTCCGCGAGCCGTGCCCATCGCTCCGCGAAGAACCCCGCGAGCGGCACGAACACCTCGTCGCCCGGTGAGAAGCAGTTCTGGATCGCGGATTCGAGCCCGCCCGTTCCGCTCGAGGTCAGGAGCAGGATCCGTGCGTGCTCGGCGCGGTACAGCGTCCGCAGCCGGGCCGTCACGTCGCGCATCAGCCCGCCGAAGCCTGGACCCCGGTGATACACCAGCGGACTACCCTGCGCGAGGAGGACCTCCGGTGGGATGGGAGTCGGTCCGGGCGCGAGGATGATCTCGGGCCTGTGCACGGGTATCACTCCTCGATCGATCGGGCGGCGCGGTTCGCTCAGCCTAACAGTCGGTTCCCGGCCGACCAGGCAGCAACCGCCGCTGGAACCACCTCCGTATAGTCCGGCGAGGGCTACGGATGGCGATGCTCCGCTTCTTGTTCCGACGCTTGGTCGCTCAGCGCCTGCTGGCGCTGGGCGTCGTGCTGACGCTGGCGTTCAGCGTTGGCGTGATGGCGTCCGGTCCCATCTACACGGACGCCGCTCGAAACTCCATCCTGGCGTCGGCGATCGCCACGGCGAGCGTCCCGGTGGAGAACGTTCGCGTCGACCTCTACGGCGGCGCCTCCTTCGACTGGGCCGCGGCCGATCGACAGGTGCGGGAGGTGTCCTCCCTGCTTCCGGTGCAGACGATCGTCCCCCAGGGTGAGACGACCGTCCGCATCGGACCGACCGGGGGCTCCGTCCCCATGCTCTTCCGCGCGGGCGGCGGCGCCCACCTGGCCTACCGCTCGGGAACGGCTCCCGGCGCCGGGCAGGTTGCCGTCCCCTTCGGCCTCGCTCAGCTCTCCGGTCTCAAGCTTGGAGATCGGGTGCAGGTCCTGGGCCCGACGAACGAGCACCGGACGGTTCAGGTGTCAGGGATCTTCGATCCACCCGCTCGCACGGACGCGTTCTGGTTCGGAGAAGACACTCCGTTCCCGCAGGGCGACTCCTCCGACCCAGTCCCGGTGCTGGTCGATCAGACGACCGCGCGGACGCTCGCGACCGAGCTCGGCCTGTCGACCCACTTCGCGTGGGA